>Ga0163144_10001080_pt1 | contig 64435 bp, 56 predicted proteins | sample OliLak19BULKMAT1_FD_123175 | JGI IMG/M metagenome (GOLD analysis project Ga0163144, IMG submission 123175) | Freshwater microbial mat bacterial communities from Lake Vanda, McMurdo Dry Valleys, Antarctica - Oligotrophic Lake LV.19.BULKMAT1 | ecosystem: Environmental > Aquatic > Freshwater >...
CATGGCGAAATTGAACGTCATGAATTCCACGATGGGTTTCAGGCCCATCATCGCCGCACCGACGCCCAGACCGGCAAAACCATGCTCGGTAATAGGTGTATCGACGACGCGCTCGGCACCGAATTCCGCCAGCAAGCCCTGCGTTACCTTGTAGGCACCCTGATACTCAGCCACCTCTTCGCCCATGACGAAAACGTCCTTGTCACGGCGCATCTCTTCGGCCATGGCATCTCTGAGTGCATCTCTAACGGTTTGGCTTGGCATAGTCAGGTCCTTTCAATAGTAGCTTCCAGCGTCTGTGTACGCCGTATCAGTGTTTGTAAATCGTGTATTCAGCTTCATGGCTTACTTCACCATCCCGATGGGCCGTTGTTCCGCGATGGAAAACTCCGTCATCCAATCGCTGCGTATGGCCAGCTTTTCCGCATATTTCTTACGATGGGCCAGCTTTCCCCGGAGGTCGGCATCAGGCCTGAGTTCCGGAATTTCCATGTCTTCCTCCGGCAGGGTGAAATGGGTGGTGATGAGGCCGTTAGCCAGATCCACCATGGCAAATATTCTCTGCGCCTTTATCCGCTCGGCGGCATTGGTGAATTGTTTATTATAACTCACGCCGCCTTCCCCTTTTTTCCAGCCATCAAAGACAAGCGCTTCATCGCGCCTGATGCGTTCCAGCGTCTGTTGGTAATAGCCTACATCCTTGATGTCCGCCCTGGTTACTTTGCTTTTACCGGTATGGCTCTGATTCAGCTCTTTACGCATATTGTCCCATATCTTTTCCAGCCAACGCAGGGCGGTCTGGCCTTCATCGTCATCGTTCTCCGGCTCTTTGAGGCGCCCTTCCGCCGCTTCCTTTGCCATCTGTTTCATCCGTTTGAACAATGGCATTGGATTCTAATCCTGCATAAAAGCGTAGCATTCCCGGAAATAATTCACCACGCCGCCCGGATGATCATTCGGGCCGATGGTACAACAGGCTCCCAGCGGTATGAGCATCATCAGTAAAAGCAGTTTTCTTGCCATGCCAGACCTCCGTTACGCCAGAACGTCCGTCCACAGGTCAGACTCCGGCGGCTCCGGGCTCTGCTGGGCGAATTCCGCGGCCTGCGCCACGATCTCCTTGATTTCCTTTTCGATTGCCTTGAGCGCATCTTCGCTGGCGGCGCCGTCCTTCATCAGGCGGGTTTTGAGGCCCTCAATCGGGTCGTGGCTTTCTTTGTATTTCTCGACCTCTTCCTTCGAGCGATACTTAGCCGGGTCGGACATGGAGTGTCCACGATAACGATAGGTTTTCATTTCGAGCAGGAACGGGCCGTGGCCACCGCGCACATATTTGACCGCTTCAGCGCCGGCTTCGCGCACCGCCAGCACATCCATGCCATCGACCTGTTTGCCGGGAATGCCGAACCCTTCGCCGCGCTTGAACAATTCCGTGGTGGCGTGGCTGCGCTTGGTACTGGTGCCCATGGCGTATTCGTTGTTTTCGATGATGTAGATCACCGGCAATTTCCAGAGGCTTGCCATGTTGAAAGATTCATAGACCTGCCCCTGATTGACCGAGCCGTCGCCGAAATAGACAAGGCTGAGCGCGCCGTTCTTGCGGTATTTATGCGCGAATGCAATACCCGTGCCGATTGGCACCTGCGCGCCGACGATGCCGTGGCCGCCGTAAAAATGCTTCTCGGTGGAGAACATATGCATCGAGCCGCCTTTGCCTTTGGAGAAGCCGTCGACGCGGCCGGTGAGTTCGGCCATGATGCCTTTCGGATCCATTCCGCAGGCTATCATGTGGCCATGGTCGCGGTAGCTGGTGATGACGGCGTCCTGCGGGGTGATACAGTTCTGCATGCCGACGACGACCGCTTCCTGCCCGATATAGAGATGGCAAAACCCGCCGATCAGTCCCATGCCGTACAACTGGCCAGCTTTTTCTTCGAAACGGCGTATCATGAGCATGTCGCGATAGAGCTTTACCAGAAGCTCTTTGCTGACGGGTTTATTGCTGACTAATGTTTTGCTGTTTTCATCGGACATTTTTTTATTCGTTGCCTTAGACATGAGGTCTCCGCAATGGATGGTCGGAAACCAGCTATAAACACCGAAAACAGCCGTTTTGGCAAGTATTTAATAGGCTCCAAATTGCTGCAATGCAGCGTGAGCCTCTACCTGCCACGATAGGGTGGCACGTCCTGCGCAGGAATCCACAGATTGTTGGGTGGTTCGCCGGTCTGGTAGAACACATCAATGGGGATACCGCCGCGCGGGTACCAGTAGCCGCCAATGCGCAGCCAGACTGGCTTGATAGCCTCAATGAGGCGTAATGCAATCGCCACCGTGCAATCCTCATGGAACGAACCGACATTGCGGAACGATCCTAAAAACAGCTTGAGCGACTTGCTTTCAACCAGAAAATCCTTGGGCACATAATCAATCACCAGCTGGGCAAAATCCGGCTGTTCCGTAATCGGGCAGAGCGAGGTGAATTCCGGGCAGGTAAAGCGCACGCTGTAGGGCGTACCCTTATGCGGGTTTTTCACTTTCTCGATCACCGCCTTGTCGGGCGATGCGGGAAGTTTGGTCTGTTTTCCTAATTGCTTTAACGCCATATTATTTTCCTGAAATGGGCTGAACTATGTCGAATCTAGGCGGCAAAGAGGAAATATTCCACCGCCATTTTCACTTTTCCAGCCGCATGCAGCAAATCCTCAGCAAAGAAAACTTCGCAGGCGTTGGGTATTTACGCTAGGGAAATGGGGCGAGTGACGGGGGTCGAACCCGCGACCTTCGGAATCACAATCCGACGCTCTAACCAACTGAGCTACACCCGCCACAGGGGAAATCAAGGCCCATAGCTATAGGTTTATTGGCTCTTCCGGTCAAGTGCGAGAATGAAGATTCCTGTTCTGGCCGCTTTTAATCAGCAAAATCAACGCTTTTTCTTGGAAAAATGCGCCTTCAGGTGCTTGGCGACATTGGGGGAGACGAAGCTGGAAATATCCCCGCCGAGATGGGCAATCTGGCGAACAAAGCGCGACGAGATGAAATGCGTGTCCTCCGACGCGGTCAGGAATACGGTTTCAATATCGGAATTCAGGCGCGAGTTCATGCAGGCCATCTGGAATTCATATTCGAAATCCGACACGGCGCGAAGGCCGCGAATGACCACCCGTGCGCCCGCCTCTTCGGCAAACTTTACCAGCAACCCTGAGAATGGTTTTACGTCGATGCGCTTCGCATCAGCACCCAATAACTTTGTGACATCCTCTGCCACGAGTTTTGTGCGCGTCTTCAGATCGAATACCGGCGCCTTGCCGGTATCCAGCGCCACCGCGATCACCAGCTTATCCACCACATGCAGCGCACGCTTGATGATGTCCAGATGCCCGACGGTAATCGGGTCGAAGGTTCCGGGGTAAATGCCTATTCGTGGGCCTGTGCGCTTCATTACCTACCCGGCTTTCTAACGCCATCAGAGCGCCTGTGCCCTTCTGAACCGGCTGCTTGTAGCCCTGGTATCGCTTGCCTGAGGCTCGATTCAAGGCTCTTAATGGCGGCCTGCGGATCAAAATGCTCTTTTAACCAACCTTCATCTTTCAGCATTTGATACTCTTTAGCCAATTCAGCCTTGATGGTATCCAGCCCCAGATCAACATTATGCTTGAGGTCCTTCGCTATATATTTGAACGTGACGCCACTATCCATAGCCATACGCACGGCCAGCGCTTCTTCGGCACTTTTTACCGTATGGAAAGGCGAAAGCGTGCGCGGCACAGAATGCCCGCCTTCTGTTTCCATACGCGCCGCCCCCGCAGAGGGGAAGGCTATCTTGTCAAATAAGACTGTAACGTATGGTTTTTGGCGAGCCATAACACTTACTCCTGCACAGCGGAAAGTTCACCTGTAATACTATTTTCTTCGCCAGCTTCAACCATTTCGCTTTCCGGCAGCGTTACTACCGATACCACCTTTTCACCGTCACCGGTTTTGAGGATGGTCACGCCCTGCGTGTTGCGTCCGGCGATGCGGATATCGTCAAGCGGGCAGCGGATCACGGTAGCGCGATCGGTCATCAGCATCACCTGACCGGTATGCGCAACCGGCTGGCTGGAGATGACTTTACCATTGCGCGCACTGGTCACGATATTGACAATGCCCGAGCCGCCACGGCCGATGGTGCGGTATTCGTATGCCGAAGAACGCTTGCCGAAACCGTTCTCAGTGACGGTAAGAATGAATTGCTCAGCGGCTTCCATTTCGCGGAAACGCTCTTCGCTGATGGCCACTTCCTTGACCTCTTCCTCGCCGCCATTGACGTTCACGGGTTCGTCCGCCCCGTTATCAAGCCCAAGCGCCTTGCGCTTGGCAGCGGCCATCTTGAGATAGCTGTAGCGTTCTTCGACCGAGGTTTCGATGCCGCCTAATACGCTCATCGACACCACTTCGTCGCCTTCTACCAGTCGCATACCGCGCACGCCGTCGGACGTGCGGCTCTTGAATACGCGCACGTCGTTGATCGGGAAGCGGATACATTTACCGGAACGCGCGGCAAGCAGCGCATGGTCGGTTTCCTTACATGTCATCACGCCGACCAGCTTATCGCCCTCATCCATGCGGATGGCGATTTTGCCGTTGGTGCGAATATCGTGGAAATCGGACAGATCGTTGCGGCGCACATTGCCCTTCGCGGTGGCGAAGAAAATATGCATCGAATCCCATAAGGTTTCATCTTCCGGCAGCGGCATGAAGGTGGTGATGGTCTCGCCTTCGGACAGCGGGAAAATGTTGACCAGCGCCTTTCCGCGCGTGTTGGCGGCGCCGACAGGAAGGCGGTATACTTTCAACTTATACACCTGCCCCTTGTTCGAGAAGAACAGTACGGGAGTATGGGTATTGACGACGAGCAATTCGCTGGTGATATCCTCATCGCGTACATCCATGCCCGATTTACCTTTGCCGCCGCGTCGCTGCGCGCGGTAAGAGGACAAAGCGGTGCGCTTGATATAGCCGTTGGAAGTCACAGTCACGACCATGTCTTCCTTCTGGATCAGGTCCTCGATATCGGCTTCGAATTCGGAGAGTTCGATCACGGTGCGGCGCGGCGTCGCAAAATTATCTTTGGCGGCGAGCAGTTCGGAGCGCAGGATAGCGTAGAGTTTCTCACGGTTTCCGAGGACGGCGAGGTATTCGGCAATCTCGGCGGCGAGTTCCTTCATTTCCTCATCGATCTTCTCGCGTTCCAGTCCGGTCAGGCGGGCAAGGCGCAATTCGAGAATGGCGCGTGCCTGCGTTTCGGTGAACTGGATGCGACCTTTTTCGACGCGGTTACCCGAATCATCGACCAATTGCAGCAGCGGCAAAATATCGCCTGCGGCCCAGTTGCGGCGCATCAGCTCTTCGCGCGCGATGTTCGGATCGGCAGACGCTTTGATGACGGCAATGACTTCGTCGATATTGGCCACGGCGATGGCAAGACCGATCAACACATGGGCGCGGTCGCGCGCTTTGCCGAGCAGGAAGTTGGTGCGGCGGGTGATAACTTCTTCGCGGAAAGCAACGAACGAGCGGATGACATGCTTCAGATCCATCAGTTCCGGGCGGCCATTATCGAGCGCCAGCATATTGACGCCAAAGCTGGTCTGTAGCGGCGTATAGCTGAACAACTGACTCAGCACCACGTCCGGTACCGCGTCTTTTTTCACTTCAACCACCACACGCACGCCCGATTTATCGGATTCGTCGCGCAGGTCGGAAATACCTTCGATTTTCTTTTCACGCACCAGTTCAGCCATGCGCTCAATCATGCGCGCCTTGTTCACCTGATACGGCACTTCGGTAATGATAACAGCATAACGGCCGGGACGGATTTCTTCGATTTCCGTCTTACCGCGCATGATGACCGAGCCACGGCCCGTCATCAGCCCTGAGCGGCAGCCGCTGCGACCGAGAATGATACCGCCAGTCGGAAAATCCGGGCCGGGGCAGACTTCCATCATCTCTTCGATGGTCACATCCGGGTTGTCGAGATAGAGGCAGCAGGCATCAATCACTTCGCCCAGATTATGTGGCGGAATGTTGGTCGCCATACCGACGGCGATACCGCCGGCGCCATTGACGAGAATGTTCGGGAATGCGGCGGGCAGAACCATCGGTTCTTTTTCCGAGCCGTCATAGTTATCCTGGAAATCGACGGTGGCCTTGTCGATATCGTCGAGCAGCGCATGCGCCGCTTTTGACAGGCGCGATTCGGTATAACGCATGGCCGCCGCAGCGTCGCCATCCATCGAACCGAAATTGCCCTGCCCGTCCACCAACGGTAGCTCCATCGAGAATGGCTGCGCCATGCGCACCAACGCGTCATAAATCGCCGAGTCGCCGTGCGGATGGAACTTACCCATGACGTCACCGACGATACGCGCGGACTTTTTGTACGGCTTGTTATACTCGCAACCCAGCTCCAGCATTCCGAAGAGAATACGGCGATGCACCGGCTTCAATCCGTCGCGCACATCGGGGATGGCGCGGCTGACGATTACGCTCATGGCGTAATCAAGGTAGGATTTCTTCATTTCCGCTTCAATGGAAACGGGGAGAAGCTCTTGAGTTACAATGTTTTTATTTTCAGTCACAGGCCAGCTCTTTAACTACATGGTTAAATGAGCCTTTTTTGTAGCATATTGTGCCGGGCAATCAATAGAATAACGCTTAAAAATGTCATCCCTGTTTCACCCGTATAATGACGGGAAAATCAGTCCTCTAACTCATCGATAAACCCGGAGATGATATTCAGCCCCTGCTGCCAGAAATCCGGCTTGCTGGCGTCCAGGCCAAAGGGCTTCAGCAGCTCCTTATGACGCAGCGTGCCACCAGCTTCGAGCATGGCGAGATACTTCTTTTCAAAGTCGGGGTTTTTGCCATTTTTGGCACCCTTCTCATACACCGCATACAGCGAATTGACGAGGCAATCGCCGAAGGCATAGGCATACACATAAAACGGCGAATGAATGAAGTGCGGAATATAGCTCCAGTAATGCTTGTAGTCGCCGTGCAGCTTAATCGCCGGGCCTAAGCTCTCGCTCTGCACATCCATCCATAGCTGGCAGATGCGGTCGGAGGTGAGTTCGCCTTTACGGCGTTCGCCATGCACGCGTTTTTCAAATTCGCAGAAGGCGATCTGGCGCACCACGGTATTGAGCATATCTTCCACCTTGGACGCGATCAGGCGCTTGCGGCGCTTGGGGTCTTTTTCCCGGCGCACCATTTCACGGAAGGTGAGCTGCTCACCGAATACGGATGCGGTTTCCGCCAACGTCAGCGGCGTATCGCACATGAGCGTACCCTGCTTGGCCGACAGTACCTGATGCACGCCGTGACCGAGTTCATGCGCCAGCGTCATCACGTCGCGCGATTTACCCTGAAAGTTGAGCAGCAGGTACGGATGCACCGACGGCACGGTCGGGTGCGCAAAGGCGCCCGGCGATTTGCCCGGCGTTACCGGCACGTCAATCCACGCATTGGTGAAAAAGCGGTTGCCCACGGAGGCCAGCGTAGGCGAGAAATTGCCGTAGGCCGTCAGCACCAGTTCCTTGGCTTCATCCCACTTGTAGGGACGGTCAGTATCGCCCGGAAGCGGCGCGTTGCGGTCCCAGTATTCCATCTGCTTCTTGCCGAACCATTTGGCCTTGAGCGCGTAGTAGCGGTGCGACAGCTTGGGATAGCTTTTGCGCACGGCGGTAAGCAAGGCGTCTACGACATCATCCTCGATGTAATTGCTGATATTGCGCGAGGAGATCGGCTGCTTGAAACCGCGCCAGGTGTCCTCAATTTCCTTATCCTTGGCGAGCGTATTGGTGATGAGGGTAAAGAGCGGCGCGTTTTCTTTCAGCACCTGACCGATGATCAGCGCCGCTTTTTTGCGTTTGCCCGCTTCTTTCGTCGACAGCAGGTTGAAGGCTTCGGCCGAGGTCAGTTTTTTCTTGTCGATGGTAAAGCGCAGCGATGCCATGCTTTCGTCGAACAGGCGCGTCCATGCCGCACGGCCCGCTACGTATTTTTCATGCAGCAGCTTTTCCAGATCGTCGGAAAGCTGGTAGGGTTTGAAGGTGCGTACATCGCGCAGCCACGGCTCATAATGCTTGAGCACAAGGTTTTTCAGCATCTCCTGCAGCTTCTGGTCTTCGATCTTATTGATGGCCAGCGTGAAGAACAGGGTCTGCGACGACAGAACCGTAATTTTTTCCTGCGTATTCTGGTAAAACTGGGCGATGGACGGATCACTCATGTTCTTGGCATAGCGCAATTGCGCGTATGAACCCAGCTTACCAAAGAGCTCCTGCATGATTTCGTATTCGCTGATCGCGCGCGCCAGCGCTGCCGCATCGAGCTGCCTTACCTTACCGGCATAAGTTTTGTTGAAATCGTCGCACAGCTTTTCCAGCCGGGTGAAGTCCTTGACCAGTGCCGGCGCATCCGGCGAGGCGTAAAAATCCTTCAAATCCCATTCCGGCAAAGATTTGGCGGATATTTTTTTGGGAGGCGCGGCACGTCCGGTTTTTTTCTTCACCGGAACTTTTTTAGCGGCGGCCTTACTGCTCATTGGGAACTCCTCCTAACGGAACTTCGGTAGCCGCGGGACCATCGCCGACGGCATTACTGGGTATGATAGCGGGATTATGCGCATCCTTGATCGCCTGCATCAGATCAGCCAGCAGCGTGATGCTTACTTCGTTCGCCGTTGCCTTGCCCAGTTGAATGACGCCATTCTTCTCACGCTTGACGGCGATTTTTACGCTGGTAAGCGAATCCATGGACTGGCCGGTCATTCTCGGCAATGCCGCCATAAGTTCGCTGCGGGTTTTATCCGAAATCAGGTTGCTGGCGAGAAATGCTTTTATATTTTCAATGGAGATATTAAGCTGGCCAACAGGCAGCGGGTCGTCGATTTCCCGTGATACTGCGCCATCCACTTTCACGCCAAAATCATCACAGGCGATAACGAGCTTGTTGACCTTCATGTCGATCTTGCCGCCAGCGGGAATGCCCATCAAGGTCATTAGCGACACATCAGAAACATAGTCCATGTTTGACGTCAGGCTGCAGGTTTTGGTCGCCTTGTCTTTGTCATGCCCGGTGAAATCCGAAACGGTAAGCGTATATTTTCCTTCGATGCGCTTATCCTGATTGGTGCTCTCATAGACATCATTGGCAATGGCGCCAATGGTTATGCTGGTGTCATCACTCTTTTCAATGGTGATATTACGGAATTCGTACTTGGCTTCGCGTTCGCCGGTAGCAGGGAGGTTGCGAATATTGATTTCAGGGAGGCCTTCATAACTGATAATTGTAGGCTTGGGCGTGTCGCCTTCAGCCGAAGGTTCCGGCGTGATAATCATCTGTCCCGGCAGGCGGACGGTAATCAGCATCGACTGCAGCTTATTCGGGAGTCCGCCCAAGAAACCAATACGCACAGGCGTTCCGAAACTGATAGTGGCCGAAGGTTTGTCGTTTTCCATCAGCTTCAGTGGGCTGTTAGCCCTGAATATCTGGCGACGGGAATGCAGCGGGTCCAGCCTGACATTGACGTCCGGTGCCGTAATACCCCACTGCGCGCTGCCTTCGGATGTGCGCGGGCTAAGGGTAACATTCACATTTTCAACGGTAAGAAACTTATCGTAGCCCCAGCCCTGTATTTTGATATCGCCATGGGTCATGGATCCGAGACGACCGGCTTTGGCGGCATCGGCCGATATATATTCGGCGATCTGGAGAAGCCTCTGTGAGGCGTTCTCTTCCGTAATGACGGGCATAGTGGAATACATGGCTGTGGACGCCACGGCCACAAGAGTCAGAAAAACCCCTATTTTAACAGCGGGCGATTTGGGGATGTTTAAGGACGAAGACATGCGGCACTTTCTCCATACGAGGACTTACCCAAGTGAAAACGAAGGGCGATTCATCATATTGTTTTTTGCCCGCAGCGCAACTGCAATGTCGCGTTAACGCATGGAATTTATGGATTCTTTATGTACCCGCCAGAGTCTATTTTTTATCGACCATCATATTGCGGGTCGCAGACGGCAACATGACGCGAAGACCGTCAAGCGCATCCGACATAATGATCTGGCAGCCAAGGCGCGAGGTATGGGTCAGACCGAAGGCCAGATCGAGCATGTCCTCTTCATCTTCCGTGGCGGCTTTCAGCTTGCCGTACCATTCTTTATCGACAATGACATGGCAGGTGGAACAGGCCAGTGACCCTTCGCAGGCGCCTTCGAGCGGCACGGCGTTCTTATGCGCCACTTCCAGCACAGAAATACCGTTGGGAACCTCCACGGTCTGCTCTTTACCATCGGCATATACAAACGTCATCTTAGGCATTCAACTGTCCTTATGCATTAGCGGGCTATTTAGCCGCATTATCGATATGCGCCCCTTTTAGCGCAAGTCCAATTGCCTTGTCCATTCTTCTTTCGGCGAAGGCCTGGCTGATACGGCCCAGCTCCTGCGCCTCGGCATCGATATAATCGCGGTCTTCCCCGGCCATGGCGTTGCGTAGCACGGCCATCTGGCGCTCGAACCGGGTTTTTTCACTGCCTTCGAGGAGATCGGCATCCTGCTTCATCACGGCTCCCAGCTCGGAAATCAGGCGCTCCGCCTCAACGCGCGCCTCCACCAGCAGGCGCCTGGTAATGTCGTCCCGGGCATTTTCCATGCTGTCGATGAGCATTTTTTCAATCTGCTCGGTCGGCAGCCCGTAAGACGGGCGGATATGCACGGCCTGTTGCACACCGGTATTTTTTTCTTCGGCCGTGACGGTCAGCAACCCGTCGGCATCGACGGTAAACGTCACGCGCACGCGGGCGATACCGGCAGGCATCGGCGGGATGCCGCTCAATTCGAACTGCGCTAAGGACCGGTTGTCCTGCACCATTTCGCGTTCACCCTGCACCACATGCACCTGAATGCCGGTCTGTCCGTCCTGATAGGTGGTGAAATCCTGCGACATCGACACCGGTATCGGCGTATTGCGATAGATGACTTTTTCGGCAATACCGCCCATCGTTTCCAGTCCCAGCGACAGCGGAATAACGTCGAGCAGCAGATTGTCGGAACCGGCAGTAAGGCCGTAAGCCTGCAGCGCCGCGCCGATGGCCACCACCTCGTCGGGATTGACGTCGGTCAGCGGCTGTTTACCAAAAAATTCGCGTACCATGTCCTGCACCAGCGGCACACGCGTCGAGCCGCCGACCATCACAACGCCCTTGACGTCGCCAATGGAAAGCTGGGCATCGAGCAGCGCCTGTTCGCACACGGCCATGGCGCGTTCCACATAGGGCTGGATCAGCTCATTGAAGGCGGCGCGTTCCAGAATGACAATTTTATCGGCATAGTGGATAGCCGCCGATTCATTATGGGAAAGCTGGTGTTTTGCCTTGCAGGCCAGCGCTACCAGTTCGCCCACTTCATTGCTGGTCAGCGGCGTGGTGGAGAGCCCGGCTTCGGTCAGCACCCATGCCGCCACCGCCTGATCGAAATCATCGCCGCCAAGCATGGTATCGCCCGCCGTGGCGAGCACCTGAAAAATACCCTTTTCAAGGCGCAACAGCGATATATCGAACGTGCCGCCGCCTAAATCAAAAATAGCATAAATCCCTTGGGCGCCCTTATCCAGACCATAGGCCAGCGCTGCCGCTGTCGGCTCGTTGATGAGGCGTAAAACCTCCAGCCCGGCAAGGCGGGCGGCGTCTTTGGTGGCTGCGCGCGCAGCATCGTCGAAATAGGCCGGAACGGTAATCACCGCCTGCTTTACGTCTTTGCCCAGCGCTTTCTCGGCGGAATGTTTCAGGTATTTGAGTATCTCGGCAGAAACCTCTACCGGCGTGACTTCGCGGCCATTGAGCTTGAGGCGCACCATCCCGCCAGCCTCGCCAAGCATCACATCATACGGCAGGTTGCCCAGCAGCGATTTGATATCCTCCACCCCTCGCCCCATCAGGCGTTTGACCGAGGCGACTGTGCCTTTCTCGCCTTTTTCATACCGCTGCTTGGCCGGGTATCCGACTTCAGGCTCGCCGTTATACGGGTAATAGACAATCGACGGCACCAGTGCGTGGCCGTGAATATTATGCACTACTTCGGCGCTGCTATCCGACGCGATGGCAACCACCGAATTGGTAGTACCGAGATCGATGCCGACCGCTGCAAAATCGTCGTGCGGCAGCGGCGTTTCGCCGGGTTCGTAAATCTGGAGCAGTTTCATACGGCTTTTTCCGCGCGCTTTTTCTGAAGCGCCACGGCTGCGCGCGCTTTGGTGAGATAGCCAAGGCGCAACGTTTCATGCGCCATACGTTCCCACTGGCTGGCGGAAAAGGCGTTTGCGATAGTGGCGTGCGATTGCGTAATCATGGTTTCAAGCGTGTTATCCAATGTTGCCATTTCTTCGGCACCCTGCGTCCCATCAATGGTTTCGCGCCATTCCATGGTTTCCATGAGAAGTGCCTGTGACGGCTTGATGCTGTCTGCCTCCGTGCCTACCGCAATCCCCTGCAAATGCAACAGGTATTGTGCGCGGGAGAGTGGATTCTTAAGCGTCTGGTAGGCGTTATTGATGTCGCCGGAGCGTTGCAGCGCCGCTTGCCTTTCCGCGGGTGCTGTGCCTACGAAACGGTCGGGATGGTAGAGGCGTTGCTGGCTGAAATAGGCGGTTTCCAAGGCTTGCGGGTCAATATCGAATATCGCGGACAGCCCGAGAAGCGCGAAATAATCGGGCAAAGCAGGTGACATGGGAGAATCAGACGTGGAAAGACTCACCACAGCCGCAACGACCTTTCTCGTTGGGATTGCGGAAAATGAAACCGCTTTTGAGTTTTTCCTCAACATAGTCCATTTCGGTGCCGATCAGGAACATGACCGCCTTGGGGTCGATCAGCACGCGCACGCCGTCTTTCTCGACGACTTCGTCAAACTTGCTGATTTCGTCGGCATATTCGATGGTGTAGGACAGGCCCGAGCACCCGCGCGTACGGATGCCAACCTTGATGCCGACGGACGGCTTGCCGCGGCTGTCCAGCAACTGGTGGATACGCGCTAAAGCCGGTTCGGATATGCTGATAACGGATGCTGCCATAGCAATAATACGGTTACGCTGCCTCGGTTTCTTTAACAGTTATCACGTGCTTGGCGCGATAATCGTCAATCGCCGCCTTGATCGCATCTTCGGCCAGTACCGAGCAATGGATCTTGACCGGCGGCAGCGCCAGATGTTCGGCGATCTGCGTGTTTTTGATGGCCACCGCTTCATCGAGCGACTTGCCCTTGACCCATTCGGTAATGAGTGACGACGAGGCAATTGCCGAGCCGCAGCCGAAGGTTTTGAACTTGGCATCCTCGATCAGGCCGGTATCGGCGTTGACCTTGATCTGCAATTTCATGACGTCGCCGCAGGCGGGCGCGCCGACTAAGCCGGTGCCGACATCGGGATTGTCTTTTTCCATCGAACCCACATTGCGCGGGTTTTCATAATGGTCGATCACTTTTTCACTGTATGCCATAATACTATCCTTTTTTCCTTTGTCCTCTGGGCGGCCGTGGTGGACGCGTATATTCTTCTGCCTGACCGCTCGCTGCCGAGCTTGTGATACCAACTACTGCTTCCAGTGCATTAATATGCACGTTGTGCGTATTGGCGTAGACGGGAGAGGCACTGCCGCTAATCAGCTCACCCACCCATCCGTTCGTTTTCGCAATGCCTTCCGGGTCGATGCCCGCCAGCACTTCCGGCGTAATATAGGTCAGATGCCCTATACTGCGGATCGTCCTGTTAGCCAGCAACCGGTAGGCCACCACCTGTTCCGGCGTGGAAAACTCCGCGCGTTCCGGGTGGGTAACGGCAAAATGCCTGCCGGCATCCCGTTCCACAACATCCTTACGCAGCATAATCCGCTCCTGCCCAAGCACAGCACTCTTCTCCGCCATATTATGGTCCATCGCGTATTTCACCGCCATATCCGGATTCGAATAACCCGGCATGGTATAAAACGCCGCCGACCTTACGAAAATATTTCCGCCATCGGTGAGCCACGCAGCATCTAATAACGCATTTGCCATTTCTTTTTCTCTCTGGTTAGCCATAAGCTTTCCGGATTCGTTGCCTTATCTGTTCCTCAGTGCGCCGCCCATTTAATCTTGGAAATATCGACGCCTTCCTGCACCATTTCCCATAGCGGGCTCATCTGGCGCAGCTTATCGATGCTGTTCTTGATCAGGTTGATGGCATAATCGACCTCTGCTTCGGTGGTGAAACGACCGAAGCCGAAGCGGATCGAGGTATGCGCCATATCTTCGCTGACGCCCAGTGAGCGCAGCACATAAGACGGTTCCAGCGACGCCGACGTACAGGCCGAACCGCTTGATACCGCCAGTTCTTTAATCGCCATGATCATCGATTCGCCTTCGACATAGGAGAAGCTTAAATTCACATTGCCCGGCCAGCGTTTTTCGCGGTCGCCGTTCAAGACCACATGCGGCACACCATCGAGCAGTTCGGTCAGGAATTTATTATACAGCGTGCGTACATGCTCGGCATCTTTGCCCATTTCCATCTTAGCGATGCGAGCCGCTTCACCAAAGCCCACGATCAGCGGGGTCGGCAGCGTTCCCGAACGGAAGCCCCTCTCCTGTCCGCCACCGGAAAACAGCGACTCCAGGCGCACACGCGGACGGCGGCGTACATACAGCGCGCCGATGCCTTTGGGCGCATACATTTTATGACCGGAAATGCTCATCAGATCGATATTCATGGCTTCGACATCGAGCGGGATTTTGCCGAAAGCCTGCGCCGCGTCGCAATGGAAATAAGCGCCTTTTTCACGGCAAAGTTTGCCGATCTCAGCTAAAGGCTGGATGACGCCGATTTCGTTATTGACCGCCATGACCGACACCAGCAGCGTGTTGTCTTTGATCGCGGCGCGCAATACGTCCAGATCAATCAGGCCATTGGGCTGCACCGGCAGGTAGGTGACTTCGAAGCCTTCCTGCTCAAGATGGCGGCAGGAATCGAGCACGCATTTATGCTCGGTGACCGGGGTGATGATGTGGTTTTTCTTGTCCTTGTAAAAACGCGCGAGGCCTTTGATGGCAATGTTGTTCGATTCGGTAGCGCCCGACGTAAACACGATTTCTTTTTCAGAAGCGCCGATCAGCGCGGCCACCTGTTCGCGGGCAATATCGGTCGCGGCTTCCGCTTCCCAGCCATAGGCATGGCTGCGCGAATGCGGATTGCCGAATTTTTCGGTGAAATAGGGCAGCATTTTGTCAAGCACCCGGGGATCGACCGGCGTCGTCGCCTGGTAATCGAGGTAGATCGGGAATTTTATATTGCTGTTAGCTGCCATTATCATACTTATTTTTCAATGTATTGCATTATACCACATCCATGCCCCGCCACCCTAGTATAACCTACTAATTTAATCAACTATTAGCGGGGAGATATTATCTACCTCATTTATCCCCTTAGTGCAATAGTTTTTGCCCCTCAGACTGCTTTTTTAGCAAGGCGTAAACAGGTGTTTTTCCAATTTTCTGTAACCAGTTTAATATGTTCCGTGCTGGTCTGCCAGCCGCCGCTGATACGAATGGCCGCAGCGGCGAGGCTTTTAGCCACTCCCATCGCCGTCAGTACATGCGACACGTCAATCCGCCCCGACGAGCAGGCCGACCCGGCACTGACTGCAAATCCCTTGAGATCAAAATCCATCAGCTGCACCTCATTGGAAACGCCCGGCATGGCTACGCAGGAGGTATTTGGCAAGCGCCTGACTGGCTTGCCAAATACGCGGCCACCCAGCGATTCCATCTCCTTTTCCATGGCATCCAGCCATGTCCGTATAGCCTGTATATGGTGCAGATCACCGGCGGCTTCAACCGCTGCGGCAAACCCGCCGATGGCGGCAATATTTTCCGTACCGGCCCGCCGTCCCAACTCCTGTCCCCCGCCCGCAAACAATGCCGGAACCGCCAGATCGCGACGCACTACCAATGCGGCCGCTCCAAGCGGCCCACCGCATTTATGCGCGGAAATGGTCAGCATATCAGCCCCCAGCGCACCAAAATCGACCGGGATTTTTCCTAATCCCTGCACCGCATCGCAATGCAGAAGCGCGTTATGTTTTTTACACAGCACAGCCACCTCGGCTATCGGCTGAATCACGCCGGTTTCATTATTGGCCAGCATCACGGATACCAACGCTGGGCGTGTATCCGCAGATAATAGTTTTTCCAGCGCGACCAGATCGACAATGCCGTTACTGTCTACCGGAATTATCTGTGCATCGGCGCGCACTTTCAGCACCGAACTATGTTCAATGGCCGAGACTAACAGCCTGCGGTCAGGAAATCCCCGAAGTGCCGTGGTATTGGATTCGGTGCCCGATGAAGTAAAGATAATTTCATTGGGCCATGCGGCTACCGCATCGGCAATGGTTTTGCGTGCATTCTCCAGATGTTTTTTGGCCTCGCGCCCGAAACCATGCACGGAAGATGCGTTAAACGGCCCGGCCAGCAATTCCTGCATGCGTGCAAGTACTGCCGGATGCAGCGGCGCCGTAGCGTTATAATCAAGATAGATGGCCATAGTTAATTATGGACGTTGGTTCCCGCGGGAGACACCGGTGACGCCGCCATAAAATCATATTTCAGGCTGCGGGCGCACACATCGGCAAGTGTGATCGAATGCAGGTAATTATAGATCTGTTTCTCAAGCCCGTCCCACAGATCATGCGTCAGGCAGCGCGAACCCGCGGACATACAGCCCTTGCTGCCATGCCCTCCCTTATGATGGTTTTCGCAGCGGGTCATTTGCATTGATTCATCCACCGCCTCGATAACATCCGAAATGCGAATCTTGTCAGCGGTGCGCGCCAGCACATAGCCGCCGCCCGGCCCGCGCACGGATTTCACCAGCGCCTTGTTTTTAAGTTTGCTGAAAATCTGTTCGAGATACGGCACGGTGATTTCCTGCGTCTGCGCGAGATCCGCCAGCGTTACCGGCTTGTTGTGCACGCGCCCGGCAAGTTCGACCATGGCCATGACGGCATAACGTGATTTGGTGCCGAGTAGCATTATTTGGCCTCCCATTTATTGGCGCTGCTGGCCAGTTCGGAGTTTTCCGCCTCGAGTTCATTAACCCGCATCTGCATATTAGCCATATCATTGCGCAGCTTTTCGAGCAATGCCATGACCGGATCGTCTTCTTCGTCCTTGGGGGTGGCATAGGCCTCAAAATGGTGGTCTTTCGGCACCGGCGGCACTTTTTCAGCTACCGGACGCGCCGGAATTCCCACCACCGTGGTGTCGGCATCCACATCCTTGACCACAACGGCATTCGAGCCGATACGCGCGAAATTGCCTACCGTAATGGGCCCAAGCAGTTGCGCGCCGGCCCCGATGATGACGCTATTGCCGATCTGCGGATGGCGCAATCCCTTGGAAAGCGAGGTTCCACCGAGGGTCACGTCATGATATATGGTGACATCGTCGCCGATAGTGGAGGTTTCGCCGATAACCACGCCCATGCCGTGATCGATGAAGAAGCGCTGGCCGATGGTCGCACCCGGATGAATCTCGATGCCGGTGATGAAACGCCCTATATACGAAACGATGCGCCCGAGGATACGAAAACGTTTTCTCCACAACCAATTGGAAAGTCTATATAGAATAAGGGCATGCACGCCGGGATAGCAGAGAATAATCTCCAGGCGCGAGCGCGCCGCCGGGTCACGGGAAAAAACAGAATCGATATCGTTCACTATTCTCTTGAACATTGTACCTGAAATTCAATATAAGAGTCCGTCGAGCAACCTTTATTAATAGAATACCATAGTAAAGCAACCAATTTCATATGCCCGAAATCATCATAAACGGCTCCGAAGGACGCATTGAAGGGCGTTATCATCACAGTGAACACAAGGGCGCGCCCGTCGTGCTCGTGCTGCATCCCCACCCCTTATATGGCGGGACGATGAATAACAAAATCGTGTACCGGCTATACCATATCTTCGCCCAGAACGGTTTTTCCGTGCTGCGTTTCAATTTTCGCGGCGTCGGCAAATCGCAGGGAAAATATGATGAAGGCCTCGGTGAACTGACCGATGCCGCTACCGCGCTCGACTGGCTGCAACTGCAGAACCCTGACGCACCTACCTGCTGGATCAGCGGGTTTTCGTTCGGCGCGTGGATTGCGCTGCAATTGCTGATGCGCCGCCCGGAAATCGAAGGCTTCGTCGCCGTATCGCCCCCGGCCAATCTCTATGATTTCTCCTTCCTCTCACCCTGCCCGGCCGCCGGCCTTATCACGCAGGGCGACAAGGATGATGTGGTATCGGAAGATGCCGTAGCCAAACTCGCCGCCAAGCTCGGCACCCAGCACGGCACCGGTGTGGAATACCGCCCTATCGCAGGCGCGGACCATTACTATCGCGGTGTCGAGGAAGACATGGGCACGATCGTCAATGACTACATCGTTCAGCGCATGGCCGACTTCAAGCAGAAGCGCAAAGTCCGCCCGGACCGCAAACGCAGGCAATTGCCGAGGGATTAAGCCGCTGCACGTGACACCTGCGATGCAGACTGGTATTGCTGATCATGTTTGGACATTTGAAGAGATTGCAGTGCTAGCGGATTAGGAGAAGAGATGTCAGAAAAGGGAGCAGCGTGTACAATATTCTTCATTGGCTTGGGCTTATTAGCATTAGGAATTGGGATTATTTGTGATTACGCTGGGATGTCTTTAGGAAGAGATATTACTGTGGCTGTAACATTATCTTTGGGTTTTGGATGCCTGTTAATCGCAGCAGCAAGCTAGAAAATTAACGATTAAACTGAGACACCACCCTAAAAAATGATGGTGTTGCTAGAACGGAATTTCACCGTCCGGCAGTTATTAGCTCCTGCCTGACGGGGCAGAATGCGGGTCTTTATTGCTGCTGATGGCGTTACCCGACCTGTCATCGTAGCGTTCAGCCAGCCTCAGCATACGCTCGTAATGCGTCTCGTTCCTGCGCAGAGGTTCTTTTGCCGCCTGTTCCATCAGCTCATTGATTTCTTCGGGATAGAGCCCGCGGTTTAACAATTCCGTAGTTGCGGAAGGCTGACGGACGTAGCGCTTGCGAGCCCGTTCATAGGATCCGATTTCCTCATCGGGGACCACACCGCTTGGTGTCCCCTGCCGTTTAGGATGTGACTTGATGCGCGGTTCAGCCTCGCATTGCAGAAAGTGCCCATCAGGTGTAAGCCACGGCTTCAGGTGTTCGCCCGTCCCGCATGTTCGCGGGTCTTTCCTGAAAACAGCCATGCCCACATCGAGCGCAAGCAATATTTCCCTTCCATCCGGCAACAGCAACGAACCGACATTTTTGTTATCTAAATCGAGAATGGAAATGCCGGATTTATGGAGCGCCTCTTCGATAATTTTTATCTTATCCCTGTCCTCAGCCTTGCCGCCATAGATACGATGCAGCTTCGGTAATACTTCATAACGCAGATACGGTTTTCCTTCGTTTTCATAATCGTGTGTGCTGATGGGCTGCAGAATGATCGGATGCCAGATGCGGCTGTTGCGTACACCATACCCACTATAAGGATCGCTGGAATGCATGCGCTTGTCTGGGGCATATATTTTGGTGGCAGCGTCATATACGGGCGCCGAGATGCGTACCAGCTGGTTATCCACCGTTTCAAGGATAATGGCGTTGCTGCCTTCACGGAAATAACGGAACCGGCGGAACCCTTCCTTCTCCAGATCTTTTGTCAGCATATCGACCAGCCCGGGCGTATAGCTCAGGGCTTTGATCGTTGCAGGCGGGTAGTATCCGCGCAATACCGAGCGCGATAACTTGACCTGCTGCAACACGTCTTTCAATGGCAGGTAAGGCGCGTCTTCACCCGTAGATAAGAGGGGAATATCAGGTCGTTGGTCATCTTTTTGCATCAGCCAATTATAGCATAATGGCCGTAGCAAAAAAGGACATATTCATCCTATGCCCTACGCGGATATAAATTTTTATATTATTGTTTTATATAAAAATTTTGATTTGGCGCGGCAGGCTTTAGAACGGAATCTCGTCGTCCAGCAGTTCCTTACCCGGCTTTGCTGCACCCGAAGATGCTGCTGCGGGTGCACTGCTCTGGTAGCTGCTACCGGCGCTTTCGCTGCTGCCGCCGGAGCGTCCATCGAGCATGGTGAGCGTCGAACCGAAGCCCTGAAGCACTACTTCGGTGGAATATTTTTCCTGGCCGGACTGGTCGGTCCATTTGCGGGTCTGGAGCGCGCCTTCGAGATATACTTTCGCGCCTTTTTTGAGGTAGTTTTTGGCGATGGTGACGAGGCCTTCGCTGAAGATGACCACGCGATGCCATTCGGTCTTTTCTTTGCGCTCGCCGGTGGAACGATCTTTCCATGATTCGGAGGTCGCGACGGTCAGGTTGGCGATTTCGCGGCCATCCTGTGTGGTGCGGATTTCCGGGTCTTTCCCGAGATTCCCTACTAAAATCACCTTGTTGACACTGCCTGCCATAACGCCTCCCCTTTAAATATATTAATATTTGCCCATATAAGCGCAAAAAGACGTTACATGCTAGCAAGAAATGGATAGAATATCCCCCTTTCAATTTCAGGACAGATTTCAGGCATTATGGACAAAGACTCAGTGATAGGAATCCGCGGCGCTAAGGAACATAATCTCAAGAATATCGACGTTGATATTCCACGCAACCAGTTGGTGGTCATCACCGGGCCGTCCGGCTCGGGCAAATCCTCGCTCGCCTTTGACACCATTTATGCCGAAGGCCAGCGCCGCTATGTCGAGAGCCTTTCTTCGTATGCGCGCCAGTTCCTGAACATTCAGGACAAGCCGGACGTAGAGTCCATCAGCGGCCTGTCACCGGCCATTGCCATCGACCAGAAGACCACCTCGCGCAATCCGCGCTCGACGGTCGGCACCGTCACCGAAATCTACGATTACCTGCGCCTGCTCTATGCCCGCGTCGGCGTACCCTACTCTCCCGCTACCGGCCTTCCCATCGAAAGCCAGACCGTATCGCAGATGGTAGACAGCATCATGGAACTGCCGGAAGGCACCAAGCTCTATCTGCTTGCGCCGATCGTGCGCGGCCATAAAGGCGAATACCGCAAGGAAATTGCCGCACTTCAGAAAAAAGGATTCCAGCGCTTAAAGATCGACGGCGAGCTGCATGAAATCGCTGAGTTACCGGCGCTGGATAAAAACAAGAAGCATGAAATCGAAGTGGTCGTTGACCGCATCGCGGTGAACAAGGAGCTCGGAAACCGCCTGCCCGACTCTATCGAAACCGCACTCCAGCTCAGTGACGGGCTGCTGATCGTGGAAATCGTCGATGGTGAGCGCATCACCTTTTCCAGCAAATTCGCCTGCCCGGTTTCCGGCTTTACCTTATCGGAAATCGAGCCGCGCCTGTTTTCGTTCAACAGCCCCTATGGCGCCTGCCCTTCCTGCGACGGGCTTGGCACACAGGCCATGTTTGACGAGGCGCTGATTATACCGGATCGCAACAAATCCCTGGCCGACAAAGCCATTGTCCCGTGGTCGAGCATGCCGTGGGCGGGCAATACGCGCTTCTTCCATGACGCGCTGTCCTCGCTGGCAAAACACTATAAATTTGACCTCTATGCACCGTTTAAAAACCTGCCGGAGAATGTCCAGAAAGCTATTTTGTACGGTTCCGGCGACGAATCCATCCGCATGAATTTCTATGACGGTTCACGCAGCTACACCGTGGACAAGCCCTTTGAAGGCGTCATCCCCAACCTTGAACGCCGTTACCGCGAACTCACCAGCGAAAACGTGCGCGAGGAATTCGCCAAATACCAGAACGAGCATGATTGCGAAGTATGCGGCGGCTACCGCCTGAAGCCGGAAGCTTTGTGCGTCAAGATCGCCGGTTTGCATGTCGGCGAAGTCACCGCCTTCCCCATCGACGTCGCGCATGAATGGTTCTCGAAGCTGGAAAAGAAACTCACCAAAAAACAACAAAGCATCGCCGACAAAATCCTCAAGGAAATCCGCGAGCGCCTGCTCTTCCTTATCAATGTAGGGCTCGACTACCTGACATTATCGCGCGAATCCGGCACGCTGTCGGGCGGCGAATCGCAGCGTATCCGCCTAGCCTCGCAGATCGGTTCGGGATTGTCGGGCGTATTATACGTGCTCGATGAGCCGTCCATCGGCCTGCACCAGTGCGACAATGAGCGCCTGCTCGGAACGCTCAGGCATCTGTGCGAACTCGGCAATACCGTGATCGTCGTTGAGCATGACGAAGACACCATGCGCGCGTCCGACCATTTGATCGATATGGGCCCCGGCGCCGGTATCCATGGCGGCCACGTGGTCGCGCAGGGCACCGCCCAGCAGGTCATGAAAGTCAAAACCAGCCTCACCGGCCAGTATTTAAGCGGCGCCAAATTCATTGCCGTGCCGGACTCGCGCCGTCCTCTCCAGAAAAACAAGCGCATCGTCATTACCGGCGCGCGCGCTAACAACCTCAAGAACGTCAATGTCGAGATACCGCTCGGTACTTTCACCTGCGTCACCGGCGTATCGGGCGGCGGCAAATCGACGCTGGTTATTGAAACGCTCTACAAGGCCATTTCCCGCCGTATGCATGGCTCGCGCGAAATTCCCGGCATCCATGACAGCATTTCAGGGCTGGAATCCATCGACAAGATCATCGAGATCGACCAGTCCCCCATCGGCCGCACGCCGCGTTCCAACCCGGCTACCTATACGGGCGCGTTCACGCCGATCCGCGACTGGTTCACCGCATTGCCGGAAGCCAAAGCACGCGGCTACCATCCGGGCCGCTTCTCGTTCAACGTCAAGGGCGGACGCTGCGAAGCCTGCCAGGGCGACGGGCTGATCAAGATCGAAATGCACTTCCTGCCCGACGTCTATGTTAAATGCGACGTCTGCCATGGCCGCCGCTATAACCGCGAAACGCTGGACATCAAATACAAGGACAAATCCATTTCCGACGTTCTGGAAATGACCGTCGATGAAGGCGTGACCTTCTTTTCGGCGCAGCCTTCCATCCGTGAAAAACTGCTCGCCATGCAGGAGGTGGGACTCGGCTATATCGCCATCGGCCAGTCGGCGACGACGCTATCCGGCGGTGAAGCGCAGCGCATCAAGCTGGCCAAGGAACTGTCCAAGCGCGCCACCGGGCGCACGCTCTACATTCTCGACGAACCGACGACGGGCCTGCACAGCGACGATATCCGCAAGCTATTAGTCGTCCTGCACAAGCTGGTCGATGCCGGAAACACGGTGCTGGTGATCGAGCATAATCTCGACGTCATCAAGACGTCCGATTACATCATTGATATCGGGCCGGGCGGCGGCAATAAAGGCGGCAAAATCATCGCTAGCGGCACGCCGGAAGATATCGCGCGAAACAAGGATAGCATTACTGGAAAGTATCTTTCGGCGCTGCTTAAGAAAAAGAAAGCGGCGTAAGCAGATTAGCGCAGCGGTTCCTGCGCCTGTGCGGAGGCCAGCAGTTTATCTTCGAGGACCTGTTTGCCCCACTGCTTGTTATGCTCCATCGTATAGGCCACGGCCTGACCGATTTCCGGGGATACGGTCCTGCTGATATTTTCGACAATGGTCTGCTGTTTGGCTTCTTCAAGTTCGCGTTCCTGACGCTTCTTACCCATTCTGCCGCCGATATAGGTGCCAAGTATGGGAGCACCGACCACCGCCGCCGCCATCGCCAGCAATCCAAGTCCCGCTACGACAGGAGCAGCCGCAGGAGCAGCCGCAGCGACAGCTGCCGTACCGCCGATTGCCACAAGCCCGGTCGCCAGTGCGGCTACCCCGGCAAGTGCAATGCCAATAAGGCCGCCAATCACCGTATCTTTATTCCAGAAACTCGGTTCACCAACCTGCTTGCCGTGAGCATTTTCATGTTCCTGACGTTTCTTCCCCATCATGCCGCCGACCACGGCGCCAGCAGCGGCAGCAATTAAACCGCCGCCCGGGATAAAGAGGTTCAAAGCCAGTCCCCCGACCACTAAGCCGAGCATTCCACCCAGTGCCGTATCCTTATTGAAATAGGATGGGGTGGTGTTGGTTTTAAGGGTAAGTTCCTGTGCCATGATTGCTACCATAGTAAATAGTTGTTTTAATGGGCTTATTGTAGTTAAAACGCCCCCTTCCCTCAAATGAAAGAAATATGACAATTAGCGGTCACATCCATCCATTTGTAATACAAATAAAAAAGGCGACTCCGAAGAGCCGCCTTTTTTAGTGTTAGGTTCCAAAGGAGCGCTTACGCAGCCTCTTTGATCGCTGCAGCAGCCGCCACTTTAGCACGCAGAAGCTTCATCAGCTTATCGGTTGCGGTCTTGTGGTCGGTGGCTTCAGCAGCCGCCAGTTCACCGACGAGGCGAGCCAGCGCTGATTCATAGATCATACGCTCAGAGTAAGAACGTTCGGACTGATCGACGTTCTGGTGCAGGTCGCGTACGACTTCGGCGATGTAGAAGATATTGCCGGAGTTGATCTTTGCTTCGTATTCCTGTGCGCGGCGGCTCCACATGCCACGCGAAGTGCGGGCACGGCCTTTGAGCGTCAGGAACACTTTTTTCATCTGGTCGGTTGAGCTGACCGGGCGGAGGCCCGCAGCGGTAGCACGATGTACGGGCACGCGCAGCGTCATCTTGTCTTTTTCAAACGAGATCACGAGCATACGCAGCTCAACATCGCCGATCATCTGCGTTTCTTCGGCTACGATCTTGCCTACGCCATGCGTCGGGTACACGACATGATGGCCAACCTTGTAATTGACCTTCACAGTGGATACCGGCTTCACGGGAGCAACCACTGCCTTTGCAGCAGGTGCGGCCACAACAGCGGGCTTCACAGCAACAACGGCTTTCACAACGGCCTTAACCGGGGCTGGCGCCTTGGCTACGGGCTTGTGCATGATTTTCTTCGCTACCGGCTTTGCGGCTGATTTCTTCGCCATCGCCTTTTTAGCAACCGGCTTTACAGCCTTATTAACGGGTTTTTTCGCAACAATTTTCTTTACAGTTTTCTTCGCTACCGGCTTTTTGGCTACGGTTTTCTTAGCGACAGACTTCTTAGCTACAGCCTTCTTTTGCACTTTCGCCTTCGCTTTTTTTGCATTCTTCTGGGGCATAGTTTTTCCTTAAGCTCTTCTGTTGCTGCAGTGACCCTGCATGGTGAAACTATATATTGTGTTTGCGCGGGCTCCGGACCCCCATAATGTGGGATCTGCCCATAAAACAGGCTGCAAGGTACCATAATTTTAACGAAAAAGAAAGGAATTAGTTGTATTGCGCTGCGGCAAAAGCCGGATTGGCGTTATTACTTGGTGCCTTCGCCGGGGTTCGGGCTGAAAAAGGCCTCGAACTTGCCTTCCTTGCCTTTAAACTCATCGGCATCGGCAGGCTGCGGCTTTTTAACCGTGATGTTGGGCCATTTGGCTGCATATTCGCGGTTCTGCTCGACCCATTTGAGCAATTCGTCGGATTCGGGATGGATGGCTTCCGCCGGGCATTCCGGCTCGCAGACGCCGCAATCGATGCATTCGTCCGGGTTGATGACCAGCATGTTCTCGCCTTCATAGAAACAATCGACCGGGCATACTTCCACGCAATCGGTGTATTTACATTTGATACAGGCGTCGGTAACCACGAAAGTCATAGTCAAAAAGCTCCTAAAATGGCCAAGCGGGGTGCATATATAAGCTAGCGGATGGAAAACTGCAAGCGCCGTATTTTCTGGTGCAGCAGGGCGGTTTTCACCCGTACCATCAATAATAGCATATACAGGCAGGTAAACGCCACCCCCATAGCCAGCAAGGGCACCAGCATTGAGCCATCAATGGCCGGGCCACCGGCGCGAATCAGGCTTGCCGGCTGGTGCAGCGTATTCCACCATTCCACCGAAAAGCGAATGACCGGGATATTGATAAACCCGACCAGCGCCAGAATGGCACAAACTTTCTTGCCGCGCTCCTGCGACCCATAGCTGTCGGACAAGGCGATATAGCCGATATAGAGGAAGAATAGGATCAGCACCGAGGTCAGCCGTGCGTCCCACACCCACCATGCGCCCCACATCGGCTTCCCCCACAGCGACCCTGTCACCAGCGTCACGAAGGTAAACCCGGCCCCCAGCGGCGCGGACGCGCGGGCAATCACATCGGCCAGCGTATGTTTCCAGATCAGGAACGACGCCGACGCGGCGGCCATCACCATATAGACCATCATCGACATCCACGCGCTCGGCACATGCACATACATAATGCGCACCGAATCCCCCTGCTGGTAATCCGCCGGCGAAATAAACAACGCCTCGACCAGCCCGAACGTCATCAACACCACCGTCGCCGCCACCAGCCACGGCAACAGCGAATCCGACAATCGTATAAATTTCGCAGGCGATGCGAGGGTGTGCATTCTATCCCTTATCTGTTTGTTTTCCTAAAGAAGCGGCAGTATAAGTGGTGTTTAGGGGCTTGTCATCTTAAACGAATAAAGTGGTGAACAATGAAATTAAGCGATCAAATAGTAATAGTTTGTACTGTAATTGTGGCTGTTTGTAGCATACTTATGGCTTACACTAGTATCGATGGACTGAAAGAGGATTCAAGAGCTTGGGTGGCTCCCGTGGAACCTGGATTTATTAGCCCACTAGTAAACGGAAATCCTATTGAGTTTTTTATTCGCTTTGACAACAGAGGCAAATCGCCAGCCACTGATGTGCATTATCAATATGATAAAACCACAAAATTCATTGATAATAACTCTCTAATCGAAAATATACTGTCTGCAAAAATTGTTTGCGAGGGAGTCACTACAGCTGAGGAAGGTGATGTAATCTATCAGGGCATAAATAAAGAGGCATTTAAGCTCACAACATCCACCGATAGCAAGGATTACATACAATTTATGGCAGGACAAAAAACCCTCTTAATTCAAATGTGTGTTACCTATAATTCACTAAAGGAAACAAGACATAGTGCCTTCTGTTATTATCATAGAGGTGGTGCAGAATCTGCAAATGCAGGTTTCAACAAATGCGGTAAAGGTAATTTTGCGGATTAAAATTACGCTAGGCTGAGGCGGATGCGCCGCTTGGCGAGAACCGCCGCGCAGCGTAGCGGCGCTACGTGAGCAGCGGAAGCGCAGCCATGCAAGCAAGCCGTCCCGCTTAGTAGTAATTTCAGTATCGATTTTTTACGCGCGGATGTTTATTATTTAGAATGTAAGAACATCACCACCAACTGGACATACACTTATGAAATATTGCATCTCCATTGCCATACCCTTTGTGCTGACTGCATCACTCCTTACGGCAGGCATCGCCCATGCCGGGGAGCGGCCTGTTAATCCCAATCCCTCTTATTATGCCTCTGCCGAGTCGGCGGCCCCATCGGCGCCGCGGCCGTATATGCTTCCGAGCAGGGATTATTATCCTCCCGCACGTATGGAGATGGCATCCTACACGCCCGTGAGTGAATATTGCCGGGAATTCACGCGCACCGTGCGGGTCAACGGGCGCCACGAACCGCAGGTCTATGGCAAAGCCTGCCGTCAGCCCGACGGCTTATGGAAAATGGTTGATTAGCGATCAGGGTGTTTAGGCTATTCCGCCCGGAATGTTTTTCTTTGCCGCAGCAACGATCATGCCGGAAGGGTCTTTTCCGGTCAGGCCGGAGTCCGCAATAAACGTCTTCATGTTAGTATTTTTTAGCCGGGCGATTCTGCCAGTCTTCTGCCAGTTTTTTCGCCTGCGCCAGCTGTACGGTGTTCATGGATTTTTCCATCGCTTCCTTGGCCAGCTTGGCCTCGGCGTTGCCTTTGGCTGCTGCCAGTTCGAACCATTTATAGGCCTGCACCATATTCTTGGGCAGGCCCATATTGCCGTTATGGTTGGCGATGCCCATAAAATACTGTGAATCGGCGTCGCCCTGCTCGGCGGCCTTTTCCGACCATTTGAGCGCATCGGCAGCACTTACCGCCACCCCATCGCCGTTATGGTAGGCCACGCCCAGATTATGCTGCGCGTTGACATTGCCCTGCTCGGCGGATTTCAGCCACCACTTGATCGCCTCGGGCTTGTTCTGCGCAACGCCGTCACCGCCGTCATAGGCTGCGCCGAGGAGATACTGCGCCACATCATTGCCCTGTTCGGCCGCCTTGTACCACCATGCCACCGCCGTCGCTATGTTCTGCGGCACGCCGTCGCCTTTCTGATAGGCAATGCCCAGCGCGATCTGCGCTAACGGATCGCCTTTTTCCGCCTGTGTCTGGAAGAGCGCGATATTCGCCGGGGGCGCAGCAACGGACGCTGCCGTGGGAAGAGTAGCGGGCGGCACTTGCGGCGTGGCAATAAGCGGGGATGCGTACAGCAAAGCTGTAGCAAGGAGGCAGCGGGTCAACGACTTCATGCAACACATTCCTCACGTTGCTGATTATCCGGTCTTTGGATATCAGCTTTCACCGCTATGACAATAGAAATCCCCGTTACACGGTGAGTGTCGGGTCGGTAGTTTGCGACTGTTGCGCCAAACGCTCAGTATGGGTGGTAGCGCTGGCCTTAGCCTTGAGGCCGAGACGTTCCTGAAAGCGGGCGTTGATCTGCTGCGCCATGCCAAGCCCGGTTTCATCCGGTGTTGCCGGGGATTCGGGGCGGCGCAACGCTATGGGGAATTCACCCTCAGCGGCAAAGGCAAGCTGGGTGGCGCGAACTTTTCCGGTATTCAAGTCCTCTGTAAGTTTCATCAGCGGCAAGGTATCGCCTAAGGCCTGCACGGCCTGCGTTCGTTCCTCAGGCGTGAGCTGATCGAAGGGCTTGCCCATGCGCTCGGCGATCAGCGCATCAACCTTCTCATTGGCTTTGGCGAATACGCCGAGTACCTGCTCAGGCGTGACGGTTTCACCCTGCTCCCGAGCCCGCTGAATCTCGAAGATGCGGTCGTTAGGCGTTTCGCTAAGCAACCCGAATCGGTCATTGCCCCATTTCTGCAACGGGGTTTTGACGGCATAATAACCGGCCATGGATACGGCAGCTTTAATCAGGAACCCACCAATGCCGGTCAGCGCCGGAATGCTTAGTGCCGTCAACGCTGCAGGCAGGGCGACGAGGACAAGGGCAAAGGAAGCCAGCGTCGCCACCACCGCCAGCGGCACGCCGAAATTACGCTGCTTCTTGGCACGCTGCAGCTCTGCCTTGATAGTGCGGTTATGCTCCGCCTCGGCTTCGAGGTCATCGACCGTTACCTTGCCTGGCTCTTTACCCAGCCTCGCGGCAATATCGTCGCGGTACAAATCGGTCAGATTATTTTTTTTATGGATGTAATCCATCTGCGTGAAGCTGGCACTGACGGCGGCGGCAAGGCCAAGCCCCACCACCCCGGCAATCTTGCCGCCAATGGCGCCGGCGACCCAGCCCAGATTACGCGCAAGCTCCGGGCCAACGATAACTTCCAACACACTGCCCAGAGAAACGGCAATGCCTTCCGATACGGCAGTAGCGCCGGACTCAACGGTCGTTCCGGCAAATTCGGCGGCGCGACGGGTAGCAAAGCTAAGGCCGGAGCGCTTGGCCTGATATTTGATTTCCTTATCTTTGTCGAACACATCCACCTTGGACAGGTTGCGGTTAAAGCCAAGCCATTGCTTGACGCTATCCAGCCGCGAGCCCTTGGGAGTGGGTTTGGTGTCGTTATCTGCAACCATATGCGTTAGAGTCCGAATTTAGCCATTTTGTCCCATATCCTACAATGGAATACCCGGGCGTTGTATGAAAGATTTATGACATCAAGGCCCCCTTGCGCCGGAACAACCATAAAAAATCTCCTTACCACTTGCGGACTTACCGAATTTCCCTTATCTAAGCGCCTCTATGACCGATTTAAGCAAAATACGCAATTTTTCGATTATCGCCCATATCGACCACGGCAAATCCACGCTGGCGGATCGCCTGATTGAATTCTGCGGCGGCCTCGATTCGCGCGAGATGACCGAGCAGGTCCTCGATTCGATGGATATCGAAAAAGAACGCGGCATCACCATCAAAGCGCAGACCGTGCGCCTGCAATACAAGGCCAAGGACGCCCAGACCTATATTCTCAACCTGATGGACACGCCGGGTCATGTCGATTTCGGCTATGAAGTATCGCGCTGCCTCGCCGCCTGCGAAGGCTCGCTGCTGGTAGTCGATGCATCGCAGGGCGTAGAAGCGCAGACGCTCGCCAACGTCTATAAAGCGATGGACGCCCATCACGAAATGGTACCGGTCCTGAACAAAATCGACCTCCCCGCCGCCGATGTGGACAAGGCCAAGGCGCAGATTGAGGAAGTCATCGGCATCGACGCTTCCGAAGCTATCGCCATTTCCGCCAAAAGCGGCATCGGCATTCAGGACGTGCTGGAAGCCATCGTTACCCGCCTGCCCCCGCCCAGCTTCCATAAAAATGGCGGTGGTGACCCCAGCGCCGTACTGAAAGCATTGCTCGTCGATAGCTGGTACGATATTTATCTCGGCGTGATTATTCTGGTGCGCATTGTCGATGGCACGCTGGTCAAGGGCGCGAAGATACGCATGATGAGCAACGGCTCATCGCACACGGTTGAACAGCTCGGCGTATTCACGCCCAAGAAAGTACCGTTCGAGAAATTGCTGCCCGGCGAAGTCGGCTACATCATCACCGGCATCAAACAGGTCGCTGACTGCAAAGTCGGCGACACCATCACCGAAGAACGCCGCCCGGCCGACGCTCCCCTGCCCGGTTTCAAACCATCGCAATCCGTGGTATTCTGCGGGCTGTACCCGACCGACGCCAGCGAGTTCGAACATCTCAAAGACTCCCTCGGCAAGCTGCGCTTAAACGATGCCAGCTTCGAATTTGAAACGGAAAGCTCGACCGCGCTCGGCTTCGGTTTCCGCTGCGGTTTCTTAGGGATGCTGCATCTGGAAATCATTCAGGAGCGCCTGGAGCGCGAGTTCGATCTCGACCTGATTACCACTGCGCCGAGCGTAGTTTACCGCATGCACCTGACCGACGGCACGATGTTGGAACTCCACAACCCCAACGACATGCCCGACGTCACTAAAATCGAGCGCATCGAGGAGCCGTGGATACGCGCCACCATCATGACGCCGGACGATTATCTCGGCAACGTGCTGTCGCTCTGCACCGAAAAGCGCGGCCAGCAGGAAAACCTGACCTATGTCGGCACGCGCGCGATGGTGGTTTATAAGCTGCCGCTCAACGAAGTGGTATTCGATTTCTACGACCGCCTGAAAAGTTGCTCCAAGGGCTATGCCAGCTTCGATTACGAGCTGACCGATTATGCCGATAGCGATCTGGTGAAACTGAACATCCTCGTGAATGGCGAACCGGTGGATGCGCTGGCGCTGATCGTGCACCGTTCGCAGTCCGAATTCCGTGGCCGCAAACTATGCGAACGCTTAAAAGACCTGATCCCGAAACACCTGTTCCCCATTCCTATTCAGGCCGCCATCGGCGGCAAGATCATTGCCCGCGAAACCATTTCCGCCATGCGCAAGGACGTACTCGCCAAATGCTATGGCGGCGACATCACGCGTAAGCGCAAACTGCTCGATAAGCAGAAAAAGGGTAAGAAGAAAATGCGCGAAATCGGCAACGTCAACATCCCCCAGAGCGCCTTCCTCGCCGCCCTCAAAATGGGCGACGAGTAATCAGTACGCCACACCGATACGCTTTGCCGGTTCGGGTACAGCGCTCTTAATCCGCGATTCTCTTGGGGGGCGCACGCCCAGCGGTTTTTCGGCTATGTCCGATTGTCCGTCCCGCGCCCATGTTGTGCCGTTCAATCCATAACCCGATTCGGCCTTATGGATGCCCAGCAGATTGACGATGCTGTTGATAAGCGGCAGCGTCACCTCCGGCGAACGCACCGTATAGCCTTCCTTGCGCTCATCCCATACCACCAGCCTTTCCAGCGTATCGCGCAATTTCTCATGGGTCGGTAGCTGTTCTTTAGCTGCATCAGGAATCATCTTCCGCCAGATATCCATCAGATAATCCACATCAACACTCATGGCCGCAATCGGCTCGCTGGCGGCAATTTTTTCAGCGTGCGAGAAGGCCAGAGTGAACTGGGCCGTCGCCTTGGCGGAACTGTTACTCATGCTGCGCAGCGTCTGTGCCACGCTTTGTTGTCCGATACCTTCGAAATAATGGGCCAGTTGCTTGTCGCCGCTGTTATAGCGCGCCACCTTACCCACCGCTTCCGGCCATGTCGCAGGCAGGGCCGAGAATGCCGGGCACTCCTCAAGAATCGGGATATCCTTGTCCATGCCATGCTTCAGCTTGTGGCGCACGGTCAGGTAATCATCATCGAAATGCACGGGCGGGAAAAATCCTTCCTTCTGCATGTCCAGCAACTCGCTTTTGGCGATGCCAAACAACGCGCCGTGCAGATGCGGCTTTTTCTTACGCAGGCGGTATTCAAAGTCCAGCTGCGCCATCTGCGACAGGCTGGTATCGTTTTTTCCACGCGTATCCAGCGGCCTGACCAGCGCCCCGGCAATGGCATGCTTATCGAGGGCGGCAGCCAGGTTATTCAGCGTATCTTTCCCCAGAAGTATATCGTCGTTCATGTAGATCACGCTTTTTACCTGCGGATCATCCAGCGCCATGTGCGCGATGCGGTTGAGCGCGCCGATGCGCCCCGCCTCCTCATGCGGACAGAAGGTGAGATCGGCCTGCTTTTTCAGAGGCCACAGCTGGGTATCAAAATAGGCGTTCAAATCTGCGTCCATGCCGTTGGCATCCACCACGATGCGGAAATGCTCCCGGTCCAGCCCGGCCACATTACGGCGGATATGGGAGATGATGGCATCGACATGGGCGCGGTCATTCGCCTTGGTCGGTATGCCGATGATGGTTTTGGGCTGTGCCATAGCTGCTGCCTTACGCTTACTGCCTGATAGTATATCGCGGGGGCGTTAATAATCGTTAAACAGGGGGTACGGCAAGCGAAATCTGTAGGGGAAAACCATTGACAGGGGCGCGGAATTCGCTATTTTCCAATCCCCTGACGGTTAGGCCGTCTGGAATCGGATGTGGGGTCATAGCTCAGTTGGTAGAGCGCTACGATGGCATTGTAGAGGTCCGGGGTTCGACTCCCCGTGGCTCCACCACGCTTCGCCCCAAGGGGCTACGCGTGGCGCAGCCATGCGAAGGCCCTTGACTTGGGCGAAGCAGTGTCCGGCATAGCTCCAAAGGAGCGACGACGGACTGGTTCGAAGTTTATTGGTCTTTTAAGCATTACCCGCTGAATGCCTCACTCTCAAACGCATTTTACGTTCGAGCATTTTTTGTATAGATTCAGAAAATTAAACGGTTCAACTCCCCTAGGGTATCTGCATGTGTCTTGAGCAAAAAATCTCAGATTATTTAATTCGTTGCGCAAAGTTTGAATATTTCCTTATTAGACATAATCCCAGCTTTGCTAAGACCAACACCGATGGAAAAATTACAGGTGTGAATTGGAAGGAGCTTGCCAAAGCTATAGAAGAGTTACACCCATTTTCCGGCGCAATTCCAGACTTCGCAATTCTCAAATCAGACCCACCTGGATTTCTTGTTGCAGAAAGTGGGAAAATAGATTGGAAAAAAAATCCAGCTAAAATTGATACGTGGAAGAAACTGCTAATAAGTAGTTTTGCACAACTGCGAAACAACATCGCCCATGGTAGCAAGGCGCATCCTGCAGAAGCCAGCCCAGACAGAGCGCTAAAGCTTATTGAAGCAGGAGACCGCTTGATGGTGTTTATAGCCCAAAATGTGCTGGATACGACAAACCCTTGTGAAGAGGATATCGTTTTTCAATAACTAAATCTGAAAGATTAACGGCTGTTCGAACACTTCCTCTTTTTCACGCTCATTCGCATTGAGATTAAAGCGCCAGCTTGCTGGTTTCACCTTCTCTTGCCTTGCCGAACGCCTTGGCGTGGATTTCGCGCGGGATGGTGTTTTCATGTATTTTCAGATAGGCGGTAAGCGGCGTCTGGAGCGCCACATCCTGCAGGGTGTCCCGGGCCATGATTTCGGGGGGCAACCAGTCCACCGGTTTCTCGGGACGGAGCTTGAAATTGGATATACGCGGATGCATGAAGGTAGTGGCGGGATCCGCCATGACATAGTCTTGCATGGTGATATGAGGATCGGCCTGTTTTTTAAAATCCTCAAATCCCTTGATGTAAGTGCTGGCATTTTTCGTGGTCATTTCGATAAAACCATTGCGCAGGAGCTGACCGGCAAACTCACGTCCCTCCTCAGTCTGCGTCACAAAATAGCCCTCGGCAAACTGCTCGCGCGGCGGGGTGTTGAATTCCGGCCAGAAGAACTGGCCATAGCTGTTATCGAGCAGGAATACTTTATCGCTCACATTGCCGTCTTCGCTGATGGGCAGCTTCACCGCCACCGCCTCATGGATACCGGCATGTTTTCCGAATAGCCCGCCGATATTGAATATATTCAGGCGATCATCGGGCAGCACCGATTTAAGCGGCCAGTAGCACAGCGAGGCAGAACGGCCACACACGCTGCCGATATCGGTAAGTACCAGCGGTCTTTCCGGATATTGTTCATGGTAGGCCAGCCGGTCGTTTTCAGTAACCCATTTGAGGAATGTTTCGGCATCACTGCGGCTGATACCGTGGCGCGGTGTCTTCAAATCTTTATTGAGCAGCAGCGCGCGGCGCAGGCGGGCTTCCGCCACCATGACCTCTTCATCGCTGACATCATGCCGTACCGGGGTAGGGGCAACATAATCATAGGGTTTGCGTTCAACGGGCATAAGCATTCTTCAAGACATTAAGAAGCACCTAATAATAGCAGAAACCGGCATTGTCCGCACCTACACAATATCACTATTTTCTCATGGAAAATCAGACAGTAATATGCTTTCCGGATATTAAGGCTATTGCCATCTGGGGGTATATACCATATACAGGTACCCCTTAATTATTTTTCGAGGAGTCACGCCATGAAAAAAGATAAAGAAAAACACAAAGACAGAAAACGCGAAGAGTATAACCACATCGATCACAGCGATGAGGTCAAGCGCTTGAACCGCATCATGGGACAGCTCGAAGGCATACGCAAAATGCTTGAAGACCAGCGCAAGCTTGAAGATGTGCTGATTCAGTGCAAGGCCATTCACTCGGCGCTGAAATCGATTGAAACACGTATCCTCAAGGCCCATCTCGAAGTGGCGCTGGATGAAATCGTGAAGATCGAAAAGAAAAAGAACCGCGCTGAAAAAATCGCCGAGCTCGAAGAATTATTCAAGCACGCCAGCTAATCACGTTCGTTTCAGTTTCCGGATATAGACCGCTACCAGCCCATTAAGCACGCCGATGGTGAGAAACACCTGCGGGACGGTGAACGACGCTTTCAGCATCAGCATCGTGGCAATCGCCGCCACCACCATAAACAGGGCATTGACGATATTGTTGCTGGCGATGGTGCGCGCGCGGCTTTCCGGGTGACTGTCATGTTGCATGATAGCATACAGGGGTACCACATATATACCCCCGCATACGGCTACCGCGCACAAATCAAACAGGATGCGCCAGCTACTGGGAAACGCCAGAAACTGCGCTACATCCATCAAGGTTCCTTCGGCGGCATGCGCGACGTTGCCGCTGGCAAAAAACAGATCCAGCGTAAAGAGGGTAATGCCGACGGCAGCCATCGGCACATAGGTGCTTTTGACCTGCCCGCGCAAGAGCCAGTTGCACAGGAACGAGCCGATGCCGATGCCCACCGAAAACACGGTCAGGAATAATGTCACCACGGTTTCGTCGGAATGGATGACGTCCTTGGCGTAGGTGGGAAATTGCGACAGGAAGGTCGCGCCCACCAGCCAGAACCACGAGATGCCGAGAATGCATAAAAATACGCGGCGGTTTTTCCGGTCATGATTTACCATTGCCCAGCTTTCACGCGCTATGTTCCAGTTCACTTTCAGCGACGGCATGGACGCAGCGGCGGTGGGAATATGGCGGCTGGTCAGATAGCCGAGCACGGCAAAACCGATGATGGCGCCTGAAATGAGATGCGTTCCGGCATCGTGCATAATCAGTAGCCCGCCTAAAATCGTGCCGACCAGTATGGCCAGAAACGTTCCCGCTTCGATGAATGCATTGCCGCTTATCAGCTCGTTTTCGTGTAAATGCTGCGGCAATAATGCATATTTGATCGGCCCGAAAAACGTCGCCTGTATACCCATGCAAAACAGCACAAACAGCAGGAAATAAATGCTGTGCATATAAAACCCGATTGCCGCAATGCTCATCAGGATGATTTCGGCAATCTTGGTAAAGCGCGCCAGTCTGGCGCGGTCGTATTTATCGGCCAGCTGCCCGGCAGTCGCAGAAAATAACAGGTAGGGCAGGATGAACAACGCCGCCGCCAGCGTCACCAGAATCTGCGTGTTTCCCCCCGCCTGCTCTCCTGCCTTGTAGGTGATCAGCATGACCAGTGCATTCTTGAACACATTGTCGTTAAACGCGCCTAAAAACTGGGTCAGGAACAACGGCAGGAACCGCCTGGTTTTCAGCAGGTCGGGCAAGCGCATTACTGCTCTTCCATCTTGCGCCGGAATTGCTGCCCGGCAATCTCGTCCATCTGGATGGTTTCCTTGTTCCGCTCCGCCTCTTCCGCACGTTGCTTGGCGTTTTCCAATGCAATCTCGAATTTCTTGAGTTCGGAAAACGCTTCGGAAATCTTGGCGTTCAGTTCGCCTATCTGCTTATCGAGGGAACGCACTTCGCCCGCAATTTCTTCCTGACGCATCTGCATGCGCTTGGAAAAATCGCCAAAGAAATTGCCAAGCTCCGGGCTTTTGCTGGCGAGCTTTATTTCCTGCACCAGCTCGTCCTTGAGCTTAACGGACAGCTTCAGCAATTGCGCCTTCTGGCTTTCCAGCGACATCATGGCACGGCGCAACTCGTCGAGCGTACGCTTATGCAGCTTGATGAGTGTGGTCAGGCCCTTCATCGGTTAGCCCTTCCAGTTGTTGATGCCCAGAAGCGTTGCCAGTTCGGCGTAGCCCTTGCCGAGATCGGTGGTTTCATCCTTGCGCTGGCGCAGGAAATTTTCCAGCGCGGGGTAATACTGGATAGCCTGATCGACTTCCGGGCTGCTGCCCTTGCGATAGGCGCCCAGACGAATCATTTCCGCCATATCTTCATAGGTGGAAAGCAGGTTTCGCGCGACCTGCACCAGCGCATTTTCCTGCTCGGTATTACAATCGGGCATGGTACGCGATACGCTTTTGAGAATATTCACTGCCGGGAAACGCCCGCGCTGCGCAATCGAGCGGTCGAGCACGATATGCCCGTCGAGAATACCGCGCACCGTATCGGAAATCGGTTCGTTGGTATCGTCGCCTTCCACCAGCACGGTAAACAGGCCGGTAATCGACCCCTGCCCGGCCTTGCCTTGCCCGGCACGCTCCAGTAGTTTCGGCAGCTCGGCAAATACGGTAGGCGTATAGCCTTTGCTAGTGGGCGGCTCGCCCGCCGATAACCCGATTTCGCGCTGCGCCATGGCAAAGCGCGTGACGCTGTCCATCAGGCATAATACGTCTTTGCCGGTATCACGGAAATATTCCGCCACCGACATGGTTAAATAGGCGGCCTGACGGCGCAATAACGCATACTCGCTGGACGTCGCCACCACGATGACCGAACGCTTCAATCCTTCTTCGCCCAGATCGTCTTCAATGAATTCCTGCAATTCGCGCGAGCGCTCGCCGATCAGCCCGATGACATTAACGTCGGCCTGCGAATTACGCGCCAGCATTGACATGATAATGGACTTGCCCACGCCGGAACCGGCGAAGATACCCATGCGCTGACCGCGGCAGCAGGTCAGGAAGGTATTAATGCCGCGTATGCCCAGATTTAATTTACCGCGAACGCGCTGGCGCTCATGGGCTTGTGGGGGGTGCCCACGCAACAGATAGGGAGCCATGCCCCGCGGTAACGGTCCTTTACCATCCACGGGCTCTCCCATGGCGTTCAGCACGCGCCCCAGCCATGCGTCCGTGGGGTAGCAGGCCGACGAACTTTCTTCCAGCGTAACCTTTGCCCCCGGCCCTATGCCTTCGAGGCTTGAGAAAGGCATTAACAATGCTTTATTCTGGTTAAACCCTACAACCTCGGCAAGAACTGCCGGGGTGGTGCCCTGCAGCCCTTTTTGACCGGCAATCCGGCAACGGGCTCCAACGCTCAGGAGCCGCTCAATCCCTGAGCATTCGATTAACATGCCCAACACGGCTGTCACTGTGCCTGAGACAGTAACTTCCTGTAATGTGGTTATTTCCTCAACCTGCATATCTGAACCGGCCAGCCTTTTACAATTGACATATGTTTATGACTATCCTACAAGCAACTATAGTTTTTTATACTCAATAATTACACATAAAGATTGTTTAATAAATTTTTTTGTGGTTAACTAAAAATTAAATTGTTAATGGTTATTCATATAGCGACCATAAACATATGGTTAAATACTTAGGGGAGATTACATTATGCGCGTATTGCTGGTAGAAGATGATTCCTCGACAGCGAAGGCTATTGAACTGTCTCTCGCTTCTGAAGGTATCATCTGCGATACCACTCAGCTCGGCGAAGAAGGGCTCGAAATTGGCAAGTTATATGATTACGACATCATCATACTTGACCTGATGCTTCCTGATATTGACGGGTATGAAGTGCTACGTCGCTTCCGCGCCGCACGCGTGACCACCCCGATCCTTATCCTGTCCGGCCTATCCGGCCCCGACCAGAAGATTAAAGGTCTGGGCTACGGTGCCGACGACTATCTCACCAAGCCTTTCAACAAAGGTGAACTGATTGCCCGCATTCAGGCGATCGTACGTCGCTCGAAGGGTCACTCTGAATCCATCATCCGAACCGGTAAGCTGGCCGTCAACCTCGACACCCGCTCTATCGAAGTGGAAGGCAAGCCGCTGCACCTCACCAGCAAAGAATACAGCATACTTGAGCTGCTCTCTCTGCGTAAGGGTACGACGCTTACCAAAGAAATGTTCCTCAACCACCTGTATGGCGGCATTGACGAACCCGAACTGAAGATCATCGACGTGTTTGTCTGCAAGCTGCGCAAGAAGCTCGCCCAGGCTGCCGATGGTGAAAACTACATCGAAACCGTCTGGGGCCGTGGCTATGTGCTGAAGGATCCGGAACAGGTAGATGGTTCCATCGAAAAGACGCACGCGGACGAAGTCGCGTAACTCTTAAATATTCTAAATTGTTAATGAACAACATACCCGCTGCTTGCAGCGGGTATGTTTGTTTCAGGGTACCCCACACTGGCTTGTGGTAAAAAAATGCCGCACTGTTGCAATTAAGTAACGCTGGGTTTTGCTTCCTGGTCGCGTCGGCGGAAAAGGCTGAAAATCTAGACAGAAAAGAGTTCGGCACCCCCTTTTTACGCATTCCCCTTCCCGGTATGCTGCACTTTGAACCCGCCTACCCAAGCAACCGACTGAGTAATGGTGAATAACAGCTTTACAACCACCCTTTTCTAAATTAGGGATGCAGCAGGTTATTTTTCTGCATCATAGATGATAAGGGTAGTATTACATGCGCCGCAATCAAAAACTGAATATCAGCCTCTTCCTTTTCACCTCCCTCGTCCCGGTTGCGGTATTCGCGCAAGCTATTCCATCAGGGGTTCAGCCAGGCCGCGTACAGCAACAGTTGCAATTTGAAGACCAGCGCCCGGCTGTTGGCGGCGCTTCGATCATCACCGTACCCGATGAAGCAGGAAAAGATAAAGGATTAAAGGGTGGCGCAACCTTTAAGCTCAAAGGTGTTGTGGTTGAAAGTGCCACCGCATTCTCCAAGGAAGAATTAGCGGCAGTGTATTCAGGTTATATTGGCAAGGAAGCTACGCTTGGAACGCTCAATGAAATCGCCAGCAAGATTACTGCTAAATACCGCAACGCCGGTTACATCCTGTCGCGCGCAGTCGTTCCGCCGCAGCGCATTGGTGACGGTGTCGCTAAAATTAAAATCGTTGAAGGCTATGTGAACAAGGTAATTGTTCAGGGCCCCGGTTCGGATGCCAAGCTTATTGGTCAGTATGCTGAAAAAATTCGCGCTGCAAAGCCGCTCAATGCATCTACACTTGAACGCTACCTGCTCCTGATGGACGATCTGCCAGGCGTAAGCGCTAATGCTGTGCTGAAGCCGTCTTCTGCGCCCGGTGCATCGGATGTTATCATCACACTTAAAGATAAAAGAATCGATGGCGCTGTCACCGTTGACAACCGCGGCACCCGCTATCTCGGCCCCGTTCAGTACGGTTTGGAAGCCCACATCAATAACGCTACCGGCTGGTACGATCACACCCTGTTGCGCACCAACGTAACTTCTATCGTGAGAGAACTTCAGTTCTTCCAGCTGGTGCATGAAGAGCAGCTTGATTCGGAAGGCACAAAATTAACCGTCGGCGTTGGCCATACCCGTACCAAGCCCGGCTACAGACTCGACACGCTGCGCGTAAGCGGTGTTGACGTTTCCTATTTTGCGCAGGTCAGCCATCCGTTCGTTCGTTCGCGCCAGACCAACTGGTTCGGCAACGTGGAAGTTGATCATCGCAGAACCAAGTCCATGTCGCTCGGCGCGCCGCTTTACACGGATCGCCTGAATATCGCGCGTATCGGCAGCACCTATGACTTCGTGGACAGCTATTCGGCCATCAACCGCTTTGAAGGACGGCTCTCAAAGGGACTGAACTTTGGTGATGACGGCTATCCGGATATTCGTTCACGCTCCAACGGTCACACCGGCTTCTATAAGATCAATGGTTCGGCCAGCAGGCTGCAGCCAATTTCCGGCCCGTTCAGCTTATATGTAGCCGCTACCGGTCAGGCATCGTCCGCTGCCCTGCTCTCTTCTGAACAGTTCGGCGTTGGTGGCGCCAATTTCGGCTCTGCCTACGATCCGTCTGAAATCACGGGCGATTCCGGTATCGCGGGCCGTACCGAACTACAATACAGCCGCTACGGCGACCTGGAATGGGTCCCGAGCTATCAGCTGTACGGCTTCTATGACATAGGCGAAGTATGGGTCCGTAACCCTGCTGCCGGTCTGGAACGCACTGAATCCATAGCGTCCCTCGGTCTGGGTCTGCGCTTCAATATTCTCGACCCTATTTCGGGTAATTTGGAGGTTGCGGTACCAATGACCAAGGATGTGGCCGCCAACAGCCCCAATAACGGCGACGATGCCCGGGTATTCTTCTCTCTGGCATATCGTTATTAACGAAGGTTAATTTCAAAAAAAGCTGTTATTCAACAAGATAAACAGGTACACGATTTATTGAGATTTTTACTCAAAAATTTTTGCGAACAGCACTTGCTTAAAGATTAATTTTAGGTTAATAACTCTGTGCCTAAATTTTTTACTTAACACTTTTTTAACTAGTTCACCCATTCGAAAACTCGAAGCGAAAGAATCAGATTATGTCGAAGAACAAAGGCTACACCATCTCCCCGAAGCGCAAGAGACAGACAATGAAGACCGCAGCGGTCACCAGCTCAGCGCTGTATTCATCCTCCGTTCTCAGCTCGCGCCATACGCGCCTTATCGCTGGACTGGCTTTCACCGTTGTTGGCCTCGGCGCCACCTCGGACGCCTTCGCGTTACCGCAGGGTGCAGATGTAGTCTCCGGTCAGATTACGATTAATCAACCGTCTTCGAATCAACTCGTAGTCAATCAGGCAACGAACAGCGGTATCATCAACTGGCAGAGCTTCGACATTCTCGTTGGTGAATCCACGCACTTCAATCAGCCCTCGACTTCGTCCGTTACACTGAACCGCATCAACAATGGCAGCCCCTCGCAGATTCTGGGTGAATTAAGCGCGACCGGCCATGTCATGATCGTCAACGGTTCGGGTGTTGTATTCGGCGCGGGTGCGCAAGTAAACGTCGCAGGGCTTGTAGCCAGCACTGCTGACATCTCTGATGCAAACTTCAATGCCGGTAACTACAAATTCGACAAAGCCGGTAATGCTAATGCTTCGATCATCAACCATGGCAGCATCACTGCTGCTGACGGTGGTCTCGTAGCTCTCGTTGCTCCGGGCGTTGTCAACGATGGTATCATCACCGCGCGCACCGGTACTGTAGCTCTCGGCGCTGGCGAAACCGCCACCGTTGATTTCTACGGCGACAATCTCTATAGCTTCGCCGTCACCAGCAAGGCCAATGCCGCTGGTAAAGATGAAAACGGCAACGATCTGACTGCCGCTATCACCAACTCCGGCACCATCTCCGCTCAGGGCGGCGTCATTCTCATGACCGCTAACGCGGCCAAGGAAGTGGTCAACCAGGCCATTAATACCACCGGTATCGTAGAAGCCAGCGCCGCCCATATTGAAGGCGGCGTTATCGTTTTTGACGGTGGCGAAGGCAATGTAACCGTAGCAGGCACTGTAAATGCATCCGGCAATGGCGCAGGCCAGTCCGGCGGCACGGTAAAAGTCCTCACCACCGGTAACGTAACCGTTGCCGATGGCACAACCATTGATGCTTCCGGTGACACCACCGGCGGCCATATCCAGGTCGGCGGCGACGCTCACGGCGCGGGTAGTGTATCTCTCGCAGCCAACACCTATGTTGGTAATGCGACCCTCGATGCAAGCGGCAACACCGGCAATGCTGGTGACGTCGTGGTATGGGGCACCAACTCCACTGACTTCAACGGCCTGATCGACATCAGCAGCCAGGGCGGCAACGGCGGCTTCGCCGAAGTATCCTCGGTGGATTCCCTGATCTATAACGGCCTGACCGATGCACGCAGCATAACCGGCCAGATGGGCACCCTGCTCCTCGACCCGACCAACTTTACCATTTCCACCGGCGCTACGGGTTCCAACAATAAAAACAATGTGGAACTTGCTACCCAATTGAACCTCGCCAGCGTGGCCATTGCCACCAGCAACAGCGGCGGCGGCGACGGTGACATCACTGTAAGCGCTAATGTCACATGGACGGGTTCCGGCTCGCTCACCCTAACAGCGCATGACGATATCTTCCTGAATGCTACCCTCACTTCCAGCTGGAATGGCGTAGCTCCGGGCGGCAACATCACCCTGACGGCGCTGGGCACCGGCGGCGATGGCAACGGCAATATCCTCATCGGCGGCGGCGGCACCCGCGGCACTAACGGCACCAACGGCACCAACGGTAACGGTACCCATCCGGGCACCAATGGCACCAACGGCACCAGTGGCACCAGCAGCACGGCTGGCGGCATTGCTACCCAGAAAGGCGCCATTACCCTTACTGCCGACAATGACATCCAGATCGGTGGCAAAGGCGGCAACGGCGGCAACGGCGGCAACGGCGGCAACGGCAACGGCAACACCACTGGCGGCAACGGCGGCACCGGCGGCACCGGCGGCACCGGCGGCGTAGGCACTCTCTCCTCAGCTTCAGGCAACATCACGCTGACTGCAGGTCATGACATCCTCGTGGGCGGCGTAGACGGCAATGCCGGCACGGACGGCATCGACGGCCAGAACGGCGCCAATAACGGTAACGGTGCAGGCGGCCAGGGCGGCGACGGCGGCCAGGGCGGCGAAGGCGGCAACGCTTCAATCACCTCCGCTAGCGGCAACATCAAAGTGGATGCCACTAACCTGATCCGCGTTACGGACAGCACGATCAGTTCCACCACCGGCAACGTCAACCTCGATCCGGTTAACATCATTCTCGACGCCAGCCATATCATCGCCGGTGCATTCTCTGCCATTTCGCAGAACTTCACCATGATCAACGGCAGCGATATCACCTCTACCGGCAACCTCGATATCAACAACAGCGGCGTGTTCTCCAGCACCACTGCTGATGTGCTCGATTCCACCAACGGCACAGTAACCCTCAACCAGAACGCTGGCGGTTCGATCGCGAACGCCATTGAAGCGGTAGGCACCTATACCACCGCGGAAGTAGCGCTCGGCACCGGCACCTGGAATGAACTGGTGACCATCGACGAAAACAACTTCACGCTGACCGGTAACGGCACGGCCAACACCGTCCTCAATGCGACCGCAAACGGTGTAACCGTCGTTAACGTCACCGGTGACAACAGCACCGTGTCCAACCTCGCGGTAAGCGGCAACAGCAAGACCGGCGTAACCGGTATTGCTGCCTCCGGCGCGGATGGCCTGACCATCAACAACACCAAAGTCACCAATGTCGTAAACGGCATTGATGTTGATAACAGCGACGACGCTACCATCAGCAACAATGTCATGACCGGCATCACCGGCAACGGCATTGCAGTATGGGGCGGCACGGATAACACCGTCACCAACAACAACATCTACTCCGCTAACGGCGTAGGCAACGGTATCTACCTGAACAACGTCGGCAATTCGGACGTAGGCAGCAATAATGTCTATAGCTTCAACAAAGGTATCTTCGTTGATTACAACAGCTACGGCATTGATGTGACCAGCAACAACGTCTACGGTAGCGGCACCTATGGTATCGCCGTAATCGATGACAACGATAGCATCAACATCACCAGCAACTATGTCTCTGGTGGCCCGACCGGCATCTACATCGAAGACAGCCATAATGTAAGCGCTTACTACAACACCGTCACTGGCGTCAGCGCCAACGGTATCGTAGTGACCGACATTGACGGCTTAAACGACACCTACAATGTCTATATCAACAGCAACTGGGTCTATGGTGCTGGTGCAGCTACCGGTATCTCCACCCATAACACCGACCTGTCGACCGTTAACGGCAACTATATCACCGGCTTCCAGACCGGCGTTTCGATTACCGACAGCAACTATATCGACATCAACTACAATACGGTTGACGGCGCTACCACGGGCATCTTCATTGACCCGAGCAGCTATATCGACGTGATCGGCAACGACCTTTACAACATCACCACCACCGGCATTAATGTCCTCGACAGCAGCCACGTATTCGTTGATGGCAACGACATTTACGGCCTGGCCAATGGTACCGGCGTTAACGTCACCAACTCCACCGATTCTACCATCGGTTCAGGTGGTGAAGGCGGCCTCGGCAACTACATCAATAACTTTGTCACCGGCGTTAAAATCAACGACAGCAGCAATATCCATGTGGATAACAACATCATTGATACGGTTGTTACCGGTATCAATGTTGACCCCAGCTACTTTGTCACAGTTGATGGCAACCACATCTCCGGCGTAACCGGCAACGGTATCGAAGTATGGGGCGGCGCTAACGACACCATCACCAACAACTCAGTATTCTCCGCTAACGGCACCGGCAAGGGTATCTACCTGAACGGCGTCACCACCGCTCTGGTGGATGGTAACGACGTGCACGACTTCAACACCGGTATCCATAGCGAAACCTATAGCAGCGCTATCGATGTCACAGAGAACGAGCTGTACGACAACACCACCGGCATCATTATCACCGACGATAACTTCAACGTGCTTGTTGACGCTAACCTTATCGACAACAGCGACACCGGCATCTATGTCGAAGACAGCCAGGACATCACCGTCAGCAACAATACGCTGACCGATATCCATGTTACCGGTATTCAGGTCACTGAAATCGACGGCGTGGATGACACCTATGGCATCTCTGTCACCGGCAACAACATCTATGCTGGCGACGAAGGTGCAATCACGGGTATCTCAACCTATAACATCGATTATTCCAGCCTCACCAGCAACTATATCAATGGCTTCGATACCGGTATCAAGATCACCGACAGCAACTACATCGATGTAAACGGCAACTGGGTTGACTTTGCCACCACCGGCATCAACATTGACCCGAGCTACTACATCGAAGTTTCGGAAAATATCCTGGATAACATCTATGATGACGGTATCGTTGTCACCGATGGCGCAGGCATTGTGATCAACAACAACACCGTCAACGCGTTTGACAAGCTGACCTCCGGCACCGGTATCAGCATGCTGAACGTTGACGGTTCGACCGATGACATTGAGTCCGACTATAACGGCATCACCAACAACATTGTGACCAATTTCGTCACTGGTATTGATGTTGAAGACAGCGTTGTCGCAGTGAGCGGCAATACTGTCACCGGCAGCACCACCGGTATCTCGGTTCATGGCTCCAGCGGCGATGTCATCAGCGGCAACACCATCTACGCCAGCGTCACCGGCATCAAAGTGGTGGACAGCAGCTATATAACCGCTAGCGGCAACCATATCTGGAACACCGGCGACAGCACGGGTATCGAGATCAGCAACACCGACTTCGTCACCATTCAACAAAACGATATCCACGGCTTCAACACCGGGGTTTCCGCAGCCGATAGCGATTTCGTAACGATCGATGAAAACTTCATCGAAGAAGCCGACACAGGCATTCTGGTTACGGACGGCAACTGCATTAACGTTACCGACAACGAAATTGTTGACGTCACCGACGGCATCAGCGTTGACGACAGCGGCTTCATAACCATCAGCGGCAACGAAGTCATTGCAGGTGGCGAAGGTGAAGCCAGCCTCGGCACCGGCATCTCCGTAACCAACTCTGAATTCGTTACGGTTGGCGGCGGTGAAGGCGATGGCAACTTCGTAATCGGTTTTGAAAACGGCATCAGCCTCAATAACGTTGATTATGCATCCGTCAACGGCAATGGCGTGTTCGCAGGCGGCGAAGGCAACGACCTCGCTGACACCGGCATCTCCGTAACTGACTCTCAATACGTTACGGTTGGCGGCGGCGAAGGCTACGGCAATACGGTCGTAGGCTTCAACACCGGCATCGATGTGGATAACAGCGACTTTGTCGATGTATTCAGCAACGAAATCTACAGCAGCAGCGAAAACATCATTACCGGCACAACCGGCATTGCAGTCAGCGACTCCGATGAAGTCCATGTGGGCGGCGAAGGCGGCAACTATATCAATGGCTTCGACACCGGCATCGCGGTTATCGACAGCACCAATATCGACATTACCAACAACGATATTGACTACGCTAACACCGGTATCTTTGTTGACCCGAGCTACGATGTAACAGTTGCGGGCAACACCCTGACCAACATCTTTGATGATGGTATCATCGTGGTCGGCGGCGAAGGCTTCGACATCAACAACAACAGCATCACCGCGTTCGATAAGTTTGATTCGGGCACCGGCATCACGCTGACGGATGTTGATGGCTCCAGCAGCTTCGGCGATTCGGACTACAACACCGTTAACAACAACACAATCACCAACTTCGACACCGGTATCGCGCTGAACAACGCTGTTGCAGACGTCTATGCCAACAACGTAAGCGGTGCTAACACCGGCTTCTCGATCATCGGATCGAACGGCGATATCATCAACGGTAACACCATCTACGCCACCACCACGGGTGTATACATCGACGATAGCTCCAATATCGTGGTTTCCAACAACCATATCTGGAACACCGGCGATAGCATCGGCATTGACATCAACGGCAGCAACGAGATCAACGTTGACGGCAACGATATCCACGGCTTCAACACCGGTATCAATGCAACCAACAGCTCCGAAATCTCTGTCACCGACAATGAAGTTTACGGCGGCGGCGAAGGTGCTGACTATGGTATCCACTTCACCGACGTATCCGATTCAGTCATCGGCGGCGGCGAAGGCGATGGCAACTATGTCACCGACTACACCAACGGCATCAGCGTCGATGACAGCACCGATATCGGCGTCTATGGCAACACCGTATATTACAGCGACACAGCCATCAGCGTTACCGACAGCAGCAACATCACGGTAGATGACAACTACATCTACTCGGCTAACACCGGTATCTTTGTTGACCCGAGCAGCAACATCGACGTGACCAACAACTACCTCACCAACATCTTTGTTGATGGTATCATTGTTGAAGACAGCAACAACGTCACCGTGACCGACAACTATGTCTCGGCTGGCGGCGAAGGCGGCGGCAATGTTGGTATCGGCATGTACAACACCACGGATTCCGTCATTGGCGGCGGCGAAGGTGAAGGCAACTATGTCGAGTACTTCAACACCGGCGTAGACCTGTTCGAAACCAACACCATCAACGTTCAGGGCAACGAGCTGTATTATAACTACAGCACCGGCGTCAGCGTCACGGATAGCGACAACGTCATCATTGACGACAACTTTATCCAATACAGCAACACCGGCGTATTCGTTGATCCGAGTAGCAACATCGACGTGACCAACAACTATATCTACGCATGGACTGATGGCGTAGTAGTTGAAGACAGCGACGACGTATTTGTCGATGGCAACGAAATCATTTCCGGTGGCGGTGAAGGCGGTATTGGCGTCTCCCTCAACAACACCACCAACTCGGTAGTGGGCGCAGGCGGTGAAGGTGGCTTTGGTAACTACATCCAGGGCTTCGAAACCGGTATCAGCATCGTTGACAGCACCAACATTGATGTCGTCAACAACTGGATTAACTTTGCTGACGTAGGCGTGTTTGTTGACCCGAGCAGCGGCATTGTCATCAGCGACAACCTGATGACTAACATCTGGGATAATGGTGTCGAAGTATTCGACAGCACCGATGTGACCGTTGTTAACAACGAAATCTATGCTGGCGGCGAAGGCGGTGGCAACACCGGTGTCCTGCTGTCCAACACCACGGATTCCGTAGTTGACGGCAACCTGATCGAAGACTTCTTCACAGGCGTCGAATTGACCAATGGCAGCACCGGAAACTCGGTCACCAACAACGAAATCAATGATTTCTTCGCTGGTATCGTAGTGACTAACGGCAGCGATGGTAACGCGATCGGCGGCAACGACCTCGAAGGCGGCTTTGTAGGTATCTACATCTCCGACAGCGATAGCAACACCATCACCGGCGACCAGATCCTGAACAACATCATCGGCATCGAGCTCAACAACTCTGATGACACGCTGATTCAGGATGCAAACCTGGAGAACAACAACACAGGTCTGTTTGGCCATGACGGCTCTACCGGCACCCTGGTTGGCAACACCAACTTCCTCGGTGGTTCGACCGGCGTATTGCTCTCTGGCGGTGAAGGTGGCAACTCCGACATGCAGTTCGTAGGCAACACCAGCACCTTCAGCGGTCAGGACTTCTACTTCATCCTGCAAAATGGCGCGATGGATGGCGACGTTCTCGATGCAAGCCAGCAGTTCTTTGACGGCACGCGCGGAGCGGACTTCACTCCGGGTCAGCTTGCTGATGCTGAAGACAACCACACCACCGACGAACAGGATAACGACACCGTAGGTGACGTGTTCTACACGGGCTTCACTGGCGGCACCTTCAACAACGGACTGCTCAACCAGTTCCTGCTGTTTGGTGACGAACGTGGCTTCCCGGGTTCAAGGGTCTCCTATGCTGGTCACACCATTGACAGCACGGTTAAGGAACTTCCGTTCAACTTCACGCTCCCGAACACCAACCTGAACCTGCTCGCTCCGGCAGCAGGCGGCGGTAATCCTCCGGTAGGCGGCAACCTCGGTGACCTCAGCCCTGCGGCTGGTCCTGGTTCGCTCTCTCCGTCGGCGGGTAACGTGACTGAAGGCGAAAATTGTGTTAACTCGTTCCTGACGAACAGTGCTGCGTTCAATAGCGCAACCTGCACGTTGAACCAATAACCTAACGAGAAGGTATACATAACTATGGCTAAATCAGCTTCCAGTCCCAAGTCGGGTGCTTCTTCCGATTCGAAGAACCTGCCGCTCTTCTTCCAGAAACCAGTACCTCTGGATATGAAGCGCCACGCAAAGGCAGGCTTGCTCCCGGTTCAGGATATTTCCTTTGCCGCTACCACGAATTCGATTCTGGTGAATGCCGTCGAATTCTTTGAAGCAGCGAAGCAGTACCCGATCGTGTTTACGCAGTCTGAATCTCCCCTGCCGGCAGTGATCGTCGGTCTGGAGCAGCAGAACTATTTCGTAAACAAAAAGGGCCAGTGGAAAGAAGGCACGTACCTTCCTGCGTATGTTCGTAAATACCCGTTCGTATTTATGGATGCGCCGGAACGTAATGAATTCCTGCTTTGCATTGATGAAGCTGCCCCACAGTTCAAGGAAAATGGTGGCAAGGATACTCTGCCGCTTTACAAGGACAGTACCCCGTCGGAGCTGACCCGTAACGCGCTGGAATTTTGCACCGCTTACCACAACCATCACCAGCTCACCCGCCGTTTCTGCGAAGATCTGCAGACGGCTGGCCTGCTGACGCCTATGCGTTCGGATGCCAAGCTCTCGACCGGCCGTGAAATCCACCTCGGTGGTTTCCAGTCGATTGATGAGAAAAAGCTGGCCGCACTGCCGGATGCCACGCTTCTTGAATTCCACAAGAAGGGCTGGTTGCCGTTGGTATATGCCGCTGTAATGTCCACATCCAACTGGAAAAAACTGGTGGATATGGCCGCTCAGCGTGAAAAGAATAACGCCGACTAACCGGCTTTCATTTGAGACACCAATACGGCGGATAGGCATGGCTTATCTGCCGTATTTTTTTATCGGGTAATTGTGTGGAACCTAAACGCATCATCATCGGTATCAGCGGCGCCTCGGGAGCCGTTTACGGCATCGAGCTGCTGAAAGCCCTGCAACATACCGATATCGAAACGCATCTGGTCGTGACCAAAACCGCCCAGATTACCATTGCCCATGAAACCGATTATAGCCTGCCGCAACTTCACGCGCTTGCCAGCCGCGTGCATTCCAATCAGGACATGGCGGCATCCATTGCCAGCGGCTCCTTCCGCTCTGCCGGGATGATCGTCGCGCCCTGCTCCATGCGCACTTTGGCCGAAGTGGCGACCGCCCACACCACCACCCTGCTGACCCGCGCCGCCGACGTCATACTGAAAGAACGCCGCCGCCTGGTATTGATGGTGCGCGAGACGCCGTTGCATTCGGCGCATTTACGCAACATGCTCGCCGTATCCGATATGGGCGGCATCATCGCTCCCCCGGTGCCGGCTTTTTACAGCAAGCCGGAATCCTTGGACGAAATGGTAAGCCACACGGTCGGCCGCGTGCTGGATTTATTTGATATCAGCCATAGCCTGGTCAAACGCTGGGAAGGCGTTCCTATCGACTGATTTTGCTCGGAAAAAAGCAAAAACCATATAATGGTTAATTTTGTATAAACCAGTAGCTCAGGCCCGCATTTTTTGTTATAATGTTCTCGTTTTTAGCGGTTTATAAATCTTGGGACATACCCTCCTGAGTGGGGATGAGTCGCCTGTAATTTTGGATCTGATAGCATAATATGAACGAAGACCTTTTGCTTATCAAACGGTTAGAGTCTCTTCGACTCGAACATCGTGACATCGACGAGAAAATCAAAACCAATGGTCTTGATGAATTCACGCGAAAGCGGTTTCAGAAAACGAAACTGTTTCTGCGTGACGAAATCATGAAGCTGGAACAGATCGTCTATCCGGACATTATTGCGTAAAGCCCGCTTCCTTTTCCCCCGATCATTCACGCTGGCAATATTTTACGTTGGCCATTGAGTTGCCGCGTGTTTTATTGTACATGACTCAGCACTTATAATTGCAGGAGCGCCGCCGTTATGACCGGTTCATTCCAGTCTAAGCCCTTTACTATCGGACTGATTCAGATGCGCTGCAGCAGCAATGCCAAAGCGAATCTCGACAATGCCTGCGCGATGCTGGAAAAAGCCGCCGCACAAGGCGTCGAAGTCGCCTGCCTGCCGGAGCTGTTCCTGACCGAATATTTCTGCCAGAAAATCGACGCCACGAATTTCAACCTCGCCGAACCAATCGACGGCCCGACCATACAGGCGCTGTCTGTGGTCGCCCAAAAAACCGGCATGGCGATTGTTGCCTCCATTTTCGAGCGCGCCACCGGCGGCCTCTACTACAACACCGCCGTTATCATCGAAAAAGACGGCAAGACCGTCGGCCATTACCGCAAGATGCACATCCCGCACGATCCGCTGTTCGAGGAAAAATATTATTTCGCTCCCGGCGATCTGGGCTTCCGGGCGTTCGACACCAGCGCCGGAAAAATCGGCACGCTCGTATGCTGGGACCAGTGGTACCCGGAAGGCGCACGCCTGACCGCCATGCAGGGTGCAAATGTATTATTCTATCCCACCGCCATCGGCTGGCATCCCAAGGAGAAAGCCGAGTTCGGGACTGCGCAGGTATCGGCATGGGAAACGATCCAGCGCTCACACGCCATTGCCAACGGTGTCTATGTGGCGTCCGTCAACCGCATCGGGCATGAAAAAATCATCGGCGACGGGCTGGAATTTTTCGGCCATTCGTTTATCTGCGACCCGTTCGGCCGCATACTTGCCATGGGCAGCCATGACAAGGAAGAAATACTCACCGCCAGAGTCGATCCCGCTCTGATCGAGGAAACGCGCCGAAACTGGCCGTTTTTCCGTGACCGCAGGGTTGATTCGTATGGCAACATCACCAAACGCTGGGAGGCTTAAATGAACGATATTATACTTACCATTGTTGTCCTTGTATCCGTAGTCTGCGTCTATCTGACGCAAAACCGGGCGACGCCAAAACCGATGCGGCGCACCTATTCGCTGCTTGGCAGCATCGCCTCTATCCTGATTGCCATTGAGGCAGGACACCGCGAACTCGCCAGCGTCACCATGCTGTTCATGCTCGCAGCGCTTATCAGCCTGACCACACTGGTCCTCGATTACCTGAAGACCAGCAAGCCGGACGCATAATCAATGCCGAAGTCGCCTGTGCCCGATACGCTGATGATGCCTGCCGAGTGGGAAGCGCACGCCGCCACCATCCTCGCCTGGCCGCATAATAAGGAAGACTGGCCGGGTAAATTCGAGCCCATTCCGTGGGTGTATGGCGAGATCATCCGGCTCCTCACCCAGCACGAACGCGTACGCCTGATTGTGCGCAATGAAAAGGAAGCCGATAAAGTTAAAGTAATTTGTGAGAATTCAGGCGCAAACCTTTCTAAGTTAGACATCTATCCCATTCCCACCAACCGGATATGGATGCGCGATTCCGGCCCGATTTTTGTCAAGGACGGCAAGGGCAAAAAGCACATGCTCGACTGGCGTTTCAACGCCTGGGCCAAGTATCCCAACCACAAGCTCGACGACGTAGTTCCGACTAAACTCAATGAGCGTTATAAACTGGGCCGCATCCAGCCCGTGCATAAGGGCAAGCGCGTCGTGCTTGAAGGTGGCTCCATTGACGTCAACGGCAAAGGCACCCTGCTCACCACGGAAGAATGCCTGCTGTCCAAAGTGCAGGAGCGCAATCCCGGCTTCACGCGCGAGGATTATGAAGCGGTGTTTGAAAAATATCTTGGCATCAGGCAGATCATCTGGCTGGGCGACGGCATCAAGGGCGATGACACGCACGGCCATGTCGATGACATCAGCCGCTTCGTAAACGCTAACACCGTGGTCACGGTGGTCGAGAAAAACAGGAAAGATGCCAACCACGCGCTGTTACAGGACAACCTAAAGCACCTGAAAAAAGCGCGCGACCAGAACGGCAAAGCCTTGAACGTCATCGAGCTGCCCATGCCAAAACCGGTCTATTTTGAAGGCCAGCTCCTGCCTGCCTCCTACGCCAATTTCCTGATTGCCAACAAGCTGGTGCTGGTGCCAACCTTCAACGACCCCGCCGACCGCGTGGCCCTGTCCATTCTCGCCGATGTCTTTAAGGGACGTGAAGTAGTGGGCATCCATAGCGTCGATCTGGTCTGGGGACTGGGCACCATCCACTGCATGAGCCAGCAGGAGCCGGCATGAGCTGGTTTTCCCCGCGCCAGATAGTCATCTGCGTCAAAAACGCACTCGTCGATACGGTGATGCATGACGGTATCGAACATGCCGGGTATCTCGCGTTTCTGGGTTTGCTGGCGCTGTTTCCGTTTCTGGTATTCATGATCGCCGTCATTGGTGTCGTGGGGCAGGGCGAAGCCGGAACGCAGTTCATCACCGCCCTGTTGCAGGAAGTGCCGCAAAGCCTGACGGCAGCGCTCAAACCGCGCGTGGTTGAAATCGTCTCCGGCCCACCGCAGGGCATTCTGACAGTCGCTATTATCGGCGCCATCTGGACCGCCTCATCGGCGGTGGAAGGCGTCCGCACCGTCTTAAACCGCGCCTACCGCGTGCAGGCGCCTCCGGCGTATGTGCTGCGGCGCTCGCTCAGCGTATTGCAACTGCTGGTGTTTACCTTCATCACCATCAGCGGCATGATATGCGCGGTGGGCCTACAGTTAGTGCTGCACCATATCGGCGACTGGCTGGGCGTAGACATCCACTCGGACAATTCCGTCTTTATCGGACGGCTGGTATTCTTCATCGCCATGACAATCCTGTTTATCGGCGTATCGTTTATTTACTACGTCATACCCAACATCCAGCAACGCATCATCTCGGTGGTACCAGGCGCGCTGATCGTCGTGATGTGCTGGCTGGGAGCCGCATCCCTGTTCACGCAGTACCTGTCTAACTTTGAGCAGGTCAATCTGATCTATGGCAGCCTTGGCAGCATGATTGCCGCGCTGGTGTTTTTCTATATCTGCAACATGATTTTTATTTTCGGCGCCGAGCTGAATTACCAGATCGTGCATACGCTGGGCCTGCGCATCGTTCAGCGCGAAGGTGCGCCCGAAGAGCCGGCGACCATTCAAAATCCCATAAAATAAAATGGGCCTATAAAATAGCCGGTATCTTGCCCGTCCAGATCATCAGCAGGAAGCCGAAGGAAATGGCAACGCCGTAAGGCACCGGCTCGCCGTCACGCAATATGCGCGGCGTGGGTCCCCTAAAGGGCTTTACCGGCATATGTGGCAACGCCTTGCGAAAGCCCCACACGCCGAGCGAAAACGCGCCGCCGATCAATGCGGTGATGAAAATAAAATCCGGCAAATTGCGCAGCCCCACCCATAATGCACAGGCGGTAATCAGCTTGATATCCCCTCCTCCCATCCACTTCATGGCGAAAACGAGATAACCGCAGACCAGCACCACCGTCATACCGACAATGGCCATTTTCCAGTCTATGGGATTGCGCGCCATCATCACGGCAGCCGGATAGGCCAGCAACATGAGCCCGACTAGCCAGTTGGGAATAATATAGCGCGTGACGTCAAAATAAAGCACCACCAACATACTGAAAATCAAAAAAATAAAGATAACTGACATGAAGTTTTCCCCGCGCGAGCGATATAATCATTGAGGATACGGCTTAGTAATTATTTGGCAACGTCTTTCGTGGTATACTGAACAAAACGAATACGGTGCATGTTTAACCTCCTCATTATTATCGTTGCCCTGTACGGATTGCTAACCGCACTTCTGTACTATTTCCAGCGCCACCTGATTTACCATCCCGTCAAAGCGACTGTTTCACCGGATCAGTACGGGCTTGAAGGATTTTCCGACTACCGCGCCACCACCGCCGACAACCAGTCGGTGCAGCTGTGGCATCATCCAGCCAGTGCGGGTTTCCCGACAGTGGTCTATTTTCACGGCAATGCCGGGCATGTGGGCGGCCGCTCCACCATTTACGATGCGCTGCGCAAATGCGGATTCGGCATCCTCGCGCTCAGCTATCGCGGCTATGGCGGCAGCTCCGGCGCGCCGAGCGAAAGCGGGTTATATGCCGACGCGCGCGCGGCGATTGCATTCGTAAGCCAAAAAACGCAAGCACCGCATGGGCGCATTATCCTGTTCGGGGAATCGCTCGGCACCGGGGTTGCGGTGCAGATGGCGCTGGAATATGAGGTCGGGTGTGTGGTTTTGGAAGCGCCGTATGTTTCGGTTGCCGCGAGGGCGGCGGAAATGTACCCCTTTGTGCCGGTGGCACTGCTGATCAAGGACAAGTACCACAGCATTCAGAAAATCGCTCAGGTAAAGGCCCCTCTCCTGCTTTTCCACGGCGAGCGCGACAATGTGATTCCCGTCGCACACGGCAAGGCAGTTTTTGCCGCTGCCACCTCTCCGAAACAGGCCTTCTTTTTCCCGGATATCTGCCACAATGATTTTGACACCAACGTCATTTCAGAGCATGTTTTAAACTTCGCTATAAAACATAACCTCATCAAAGATAAACCATAGTCATGCCCGATACCAAACGGGGAGAATTATACGGGTGGGGTCACTACCCGGTGCGGGAGTGCGTATCATGGCGTCCCGAAAAGCGCCGCGACCTGTTGCAGATCGTGCAAGGGGCAGGCCCGACTATCGCGCGTGGCATGGGGCGGTCTTACGGCGATGCGTCGCTACAGCCTGAAGGCGTGGTACTGACCGAGCGCCTCAACCATTTCATCGAATTCGACGAACGGCGCGGCATGCTGCGCGCACAGGCCGGCGTGACGCTGGCGGAACTCATGGATTACTGCATCCCGCGCGGGTGGTTCCCTCCTACCATCCCCGGCACACGCCATATCACGCTAGGCGGCGCCTTTGCCTGCAACGTCCACGGCAAGAACCATTACAAGGAAGGTGACTTCGCCGAGCATGTGCAGTCTATCCGCCTGCTGATGGCCAGCGGCGAAAGCATCATCTGCTCGCCCACCCATCATCGCGAAATCTACTGGGCCACCGCAGGCGGCATGGGCATGACCGGCATCATCGAGGAAGTGACGCTGAAACTGAAGCCCGTCACATCCTCATCCTTAAGCGCCACCACCTACCGCGTCGACTCACTCGACGACATGGTCGCCGCCTTCGAGCATTACCGCGACCAGACCGACTATATGGTCGGCTGGATCGACCATATGGCCCGCAATGACGAAATCGGCCGCGGTATCTTTGAAGCCGCCAGCCATATCGGCACTGACGCAGGCGGCGCGCAGCTTTCCGCCTTCCAGCCCGCCAAACCCAAAGTGACAATTCCCTTCTATTTCCCCAGCTTCGTGCTCAACCGCTATTCGATGGCGCTGTATAATAAACTGCGCTTCAAAAAATATTCGGCGTGGCGGCAGGCGGAAAATATCGATTTCAACAGCTTCTTCCACCCGCTCGACCGTATCGGCGCATGGAACCGCATGTATGGCAGGCGCGGTTTTTTCCAGTATCAATGCCTGTTCCCCGATACGCCCGGCGTCGCCACGCATATACAAACCTTCCTGTCGGCCATCCAGCGTAAAAAATTATTCTCGTTCCTCGCCGTCATCAAATACCACCGCGAAGGCAAAGGATTCCTGACCTTCCCGCTGAAAGGCTACAGCATCGCCCTTGATTTCCCCAACACCCCGCAGGTCCGCGCCGTACTGCCACAGCTCGACCGCTGGGTGGCCGACCATGGCGGCAGGGTCTATCTCGCCAAGGACGCCATGCTCACACCGGATCTGTTCCAGATCATGTATGGTGAAAACGGCAGCGACTGGTGCAGGATCATCAATGAGCTGGACCCCCAGGCAAAATTCACGTCACTCATGTCGCAACGGCTCGAATGGAAACGCAAAGCCTGAAGGCGCGCCTACATCAAATCATTTTTCATGCATCGTGGATCGGGTTCTCCCTGTTCGTGCTCGCCAATGCGTGGGTGTCCGAGGACGCCTATATTACGCTGCGCGTGCTGGATAATTTCTTCAACGGCTACGGGCTGCGCTGGAACATCCACGAGCGCGTGCAGGCCTATACGCATCCGTTATGGCTTTTACTGCATATTCCGCTGGGCGCGGTGATATCCGACCTGTTTCTGGTCGATGTCATCCTCTCGGTGCTCTGCACCACAGGGGCCATACTGGTGACGCTCTACACCGTGCGCAAACCCACTCTCATCATGCTCGGCGTATTCTTCCTGCCACTGATGGCATCCAAGGCATTCCGCGATTATTCCAGCTCCGGCCTTGAAAACCCGCTCAGCTACCTGATGTTCGCCACTTTCGGCTATGTCATCATCAAAAAATACGACCATCCGCAATTCTGGTTTCTCTGCTCGCTGACGACGGCACTGGCGCTGCTTAATCGGCTGGACATGATTATCCTCTATGCGCCAAGCCTCGCCTGGCTGGCATGGACGCGCCTGCGTAAAATACGCTGGGGGCAAATCCTGCTTGGGGCGACGCCGCTGCTGCTGTGGTTCGTTTTTTCGCTGTTTTATTACGGCTTTCTATTCCCCAATACCAAATACGCCAAGCTCGATACCGGCCTTGATATGTATCGCTATATCAATCACGGCCTGAAATACGCGAAATTCACCCTCGTCATGGATACGGTCACGGCACTGGCCATCCTGTCGCCGCTGACATTTGTGTTTCTGGCGCTGCGCAAAGACCCGCCGGTGTTGCACCGGCTGCAGATGTTCCCGATCTGCATCGCGCTCGGCATCTGCTGGTATATCCTCTATATCATCAATATCGGCGGCGATTACATGCTGGGGCGGTTCTGGGCGTTCCCGGCCTTCATGTCCATCTGGCTCGCCTATGTGTTCATACCCAACCATTTCAACCTGAAAATACTGGCGGCCATGGCGGTCATTATCACCATCGTCGCCGCGCCCTTCCCCGTCTCCAAGGAAATCCGCAAGCACTGCAAGCCCTGCGTGATGACGCCGCACCCGATGATCGACGCTAAATACATGTTCAGCGGCAATTTATTTATCCCGGACCTCTATCCGCTGAAATTCAATACCGAGGCGCATCATAAATTTGTCAACTGGGCAAAAAATATGGTAAAAAAAGCGCCGCCGCATGTTGAGAAAGCGCATTTCATCGGCATGCTGGGATACTATGCCGGCCCCGGCAATATCCTGATTGACGAACTGGCTCTGGCCGATCCCCTGCTCGCCCGGCTGCCGGTCACACCAAAAGATGGGTTTTTTGTCGGGCATTTTAAGCGTATCATCCCGAGGGGATATCTCTATGCTGTCAAAACCGGTTCGACTGAAAAAATGGATCCGGATCTGGCAAAGTATTATGAGAAACTGAGGCTGATTACCTCAGGCGAGCTGACCGATCCGGAACGCCTGAAGACGATTGTGGAATTCAATATGGGTAAATATGACCACTGGAAACGAGACTACCTCCTCTGCAACGTCTGGTAAGCGCGTTCTTATCATCGGGGCGACGTCTTCGCTGGCGGAGGCCATATGCCACACGCTGGCGCGCGAAGGCCACAGCCTGATTCTGGCTGCCCGCGACGAGGATGAAGTCACGCTGCTGGCCAACGATCTAACCACGCGCTACGCCACCTCCTGCACCATACTGGTCACCGATTTTCTTGATGCCGATTTTACCACCGAATTGCTCATGGAACGTGCGGGCGAGTTTGACCATATCATCATCGCCACCGGCATGATGGGCAGCAGCGACCCGATGAGTCTCGCCAATATCGCCTACACCATCCACATCAACTATACGCTCCCCGCCCAGATTGCGACGCTGGCCGCACAGCGCCTGAGCGCAAAGAAAGACGGCTGCGTCGTCATTATTTCCTCGGTAGCGGGCGACCGCGGGCGTCAGAGCAATTTCGCCTATGGCAGCGCCAAGGCAGCGCTCTCGACGTTTGCATCGGGCCTGCGCAATTATTTCTGCAAAAAAGGCGTGCATATCATGACCGTCAAACCCGGCTTTATCGACACGCCGATGACCTGGGGCATGCAAAGCCCGCTGATCGCCAGCCGTGACTATGTCGCCGATAAAATTGTGGCCGCCATGCATAAGCGCAAAAACATCGTCTATGTGCCGTTTTTCTGGCGCTATATCATGCTGATCATCACCCATATTCCGGAGATGATTTTCAAACGGCTGTCGATGTAATGACTAGAACGGCAGGCGTGCTTTCAGCGCTGCGCCTAATGTGCCGTCATCCAGATAATCAAGCTCACCGCCCATCGGAATACCCTGCGCGAGGCGGGAAATACTGACATTACATCGCTCCAGCCGCGTCGTCAGGTAATGCGCGGTGGTCTGGCCTTCCAGCGTCGTATTGGTGGCGAGGATGATTTCTTTGACGCTATCGCGCGCGGCGCGCGTAATCAGCGATTCGATATTGAGCTGCGACGGGCCGCGATCGTCAATCGCCGACAGGGTGCCGCCCAGTATGTGATATTGCCCCTTGAACAGGTTGCAGCGCTCAATCGCCCATAAATCGGCCAGTTCTTCCACGACGCAGATGACCGATACATCACGGCGCGTATCGCTGCATATCGCGCACGGATCATGCGTATCGAGATTGCCGCAGGTGGAGCAGGTGCGGATGGAGGTCATGGCGCGTTCAATCACCGCACCGAGCGGGGCCATCAGCGCTTCTTTCTGACGTATCAGATGAAGTACGACACGGCGCGCCGAACGGGGGCCCAAGCCCGGGAGCTTGGAAAATAAGCGTATCAGCTCATCAATGTCGCTATGTGCCATAAGGGTGCCCAGTGCCTGGTGCCTAGGTGCCTGGTGCCTCACTAGGCACAAAGCACAAACCACTAGGCACTTTGTTTAAAACGGGAGTTTGAAACCGGCCGGGAGGTTTAGCTGGCTGCTCATCTTGGCCATTTCATCGCTAAAGGTGGCGTCGACTTTACCGCGCGCATCGTTATAGGCGGCGATCAGCATATCCTCGAGCACTTCTTTTTCTTCCGGCTTCATCAGGCTTTCGTCAATCTGGACGTTCAGCATCATGTTCTTGCCGTTGATGCGGATTTTCACCAGCCCGCCGCCAGCAGCGCCGTCGGTTTCTTCCTGTTCGAGGCGGGCCTGCATGTCGGCCATTTTGGTTTGCATTTCCTGCGCCTGTTTCATCATCTTCTGTATGTTCATCGCTTTGCTCCTTGAATAGTATGTGCAGCCTAAGACTGGACTTTCACGCCGACCAGCTTGGCACCGGGAAACTGCTCGAGCACGCTGGACACCAGCGGGTGAGCGGATACTTCCTGAATATGTTGTTCTTTACGCGTGATTTCCGCGTCGTGCAAGCTGGGATTTCCCTCTTCCTGCGACAGCGTCACCTTCCATGGCTGCCCCGTCCACTGGGTCAGGCAATTGCTGATCTGCAGGGCGAAATCGCGTGGCAGTTCCTCGGTCAGGCGTATTTCAATTTTACCGGGCTCGAAGCTGACGAGGCGGACATTCTGTTTAAGCTGCGTATGTTTCAGCGGCTCGCGGCGCTGTTCAAACAACGCCACCACATCGGCAAAGCTATACGGGTTGGCCAGCGGGGCCGCTGAGGCGGCGGGCTGGGCGCTTACTAATTCAAGATTACTTTTAGGTGCAGGTTTTTCGCTAGGGCCGCGTGAGGGTTTGGCGGGGGCTGAATCTCCTGCACCACGTATCACATCCGCCGGGCTGGGCAGCTGCGCGGCATAGGCGATACGCATCATCAGCATTTCCAGCGCCGAGAGCGGCGACGGCGCCATGCGCACCTCGGTGACACCTTTGAGCAGCATCTGCCACAGACGGGTAAGCACCGGCATGGTCAGTGCATCGGCCATATGTTTAGCGGCATTGCGGTCATGCTCCGATAGCGACACATCGGTCAGCGCCAGCGGCGCGACCTTGACGCGGGTCACCAGATGGGTGACTTCCAGTGTATCCTGCACGATCAGCAGCGGATCGGCGCCTTCGCCGAACTGGTTGCGCACTTCCAGCAGGGTTTCGGTGATATCGCCTTTCAGCAATGTTTCCAGCAGGCGGAATGTGGCGGTGTTGTCGGCGGCACCGATCATCTGACGCACGGCGGCGGTGGTGACGGATATATTGTCTGTATTCTGCGCACCGCGTGCAATCGCCTGATCGAGCAGCGACAGCGAATCGCGCACCGAGCCTTCGGCAGCCACGGCAATCAGCTTCAGCGCCTCCTCTTCAACAGCAATATTTTCTTTAGCGGCGATCTTGCTTAAATGCAGCGCAAGCGCCTCCATGCTGACGCGCTTCAAATCAAAGCGCTGGCAGCGCGACAGGATAGTGACCGGAATTTTGCGCGCCTCGGTGGTCGCGAATACGAATTTGACGTGCGGCGGCGGCTCTTCCAGCGTTTTGAGCAGCGCGTTGAACGCGCTGTTGGAGAGCATGTGCACTTCATCGATAATATATATTTTATAGCGCGCCGAGGTCGGCATGTAGCGCACCGATTCGATCAGCTCGCGTATATCGTCTACCCCGGTATGCGACGCGGCGTCCATTTCCAGTACATCGACATGGCGGTCATCGGAAATCATGGTGCAATTGCTGCACACGCCGCACGGGCTGATGGTCGCGCCGCCATTGCCGTCTGCGCCAATGCAATTGAGCGCGCGCGCGATAATGCGCGCCGTGGTGGTTTTGCCGACACCGCGTATGCCGGTGAGTAAAAACGCATGGGCGATGCGCCCGGCCTTGATGGCGTTGGAGAGCGTCTGCACCAGCACTTCCTGACCGATCAGGTCATCGAAGTTGGTCGGTCGGTATTTGCGGGCTAGGACGCGGTATTCCATGGAGTGCCTTGTGATTAGTGCCTTGTGCCTAGTGGAAACTTTCTGTACGAGGCACTAAGCACTAGGCCCTAGGCACTCAATTAATAGGACTGGTGGCGACCCGAAATGTGACCGCTACGGCTGCTTCCTTTCGGACCTGACCGGGTTTGCGGGCATTCCGCCCGCCACCAGCCTTAATGGAATATGCGGCAAGGATTACTACTATTCAAGATAATAATAGCACTAATTGCATGGCCTAATCGCCTGAGTTTAAATTGTTATATCGCTACCTTGATATTACCCCTAAGACACGGTATATTAATAGAAATTAATTTCAGTATGAGCAGATGATATGTCCGAGACCAACGGCACGCCGCCTAACGGCTACGCCACCCAGATTCACTCCAGAAAAAAATTGAATGCCGAAGGCATGAGGGAATATGAAAGCTTCAAAATCAGGCATACCGCACTTTTGGAAGATTTTGCCTTGCTTTTGCGGCACACGGTTGTGAATAACCGTATACCTGTTGAAGTCATCACCCACATCGTCCCTGATAGTGATGGCAAAATCCTCAAAGACAATGTGCGTATCGGCACCGACCAGCTACAGACAACCGAGTGCCAGGATAAGTGGAAAGAGCTTCTTGCCGCTGCCGATAAAGACTTCAGGGACCATCCCGACTTACGTGAAGCCATCAAGCAGCGCTTACAGGATGAAACGGAAGGCCTCGGCAGATCATGGACCAAAAAGGTTGGTAAACATGAGCGCGACAGAGCAGAGAACCAAGGCTTCCCTCATAGCTTATCAGGGCGCCATCCTTACTATTGATTTTTGCCTCTCCCCTCCAAAACAAACGATCGTTTAACTTTCATCCATTATCTGAAGGAAAATGTTTAACAACATTACGATTTTCTGTTAGTTAATAATCATCATAACCCGGTCAAAGGCATGTCATCCAGAATATCCGCGAGACTTGAGGACGACGAAGAGCAACGCCACCCCATGAAAGTGCTGGCTGGCCTTGGCTTATGCATGGCCGCGTTTTACCTTTTACTCTGCCTGATGAGTTATAATCAGGCCGACCCGTCGCTCAACCGCGTCGCCGATAACAGCGCCACTAACGCCGGGGGCTATTTCGGCGCGCTCGCTGCCGATCTTTCGCTCCAGCTTCTCGGGCTCGGCAGCATATTGCTCGTCATCATCCCGGTGGCATGGGGCGCCAAGATCATGCGCGGCTTAAGCGTCACCTTTATGTGGATGCGTTTTTCCCTGCTCATCATCTCACTGGTGCTGGCGGCGTCGCTTTTATCGCTGGTTGAACCGCCGCTGTCATGGCCGATCGTCAGCGGCCTGGGCGGCTCCATCGGCGCGCTGATCAATGATTTCGCCCATAAGCTGTTTCGCAATCACCTGTTCATCTCCGCCGTCGCCACCGTGACGCTGGTCACCATCTCGCTGGCATTCGGCATGAGCTGGTCGGAATGGAAAACGCTGGGGCGCTATATACGCCAGACCTTCCTCATCGTCACCGGGCTGATCCTGTCGCTTCTGCCCCGCCGCCCCCGTGAAGAAGATGAACTCGCCGAATATGATGATGAAGTCTATGCCGATGACTTGCCCTGGTATAAGCGCATGACCGCTTCGATAACGGAACGCTTCACCTTCCTGCAGCGCAACAGCAGGGATGATGACGATTACGAATACGAAGAAGATGACGATGACGAGGCCCCTGCTCCCAAACCGCAGCCGCGTGTCAGCAAAAAAGCCGGTGACAAGAATGCCGATAAGGCCACCAGCACCGCTCCCAAGGCCCAGTCGGCGCTGCCCTTAGCGCAGGGCGATTACGAACTGCCCACCATTAAATTACTGACTGCCGCGCCGAAAGCGCGCAAAAGCAACCAGAACGAAACGGCGCTGACGCAG
>Ga0163144_10001081_pt1 | contig 64426 bp, 46 predicted proteins | sample OliLak19BULKMAT1_FD_123175 | JGI IMG/M metagenome (GOLD analysis project Ga0163144, IMG submission 123175) | Freshwater microbial mat bacterial communities from Lake Vanda, McMurdo Dry Valleys, Antarctica - Oligotrophic Lake LV.19.BULKMAT1 | ecosystem: Environmental > Aquatic > Freshwater >...
CGGTCGTCGCCGGTGTTCTTGCGCAGCTCGAGGAACTCCTCGATGTCGAGGTGCCAGGTTTCCAGGTACGCGCAGATGGCGCCTTTGCGCTTGCCGCCCTGGTTGACGGCGACGGCGGTGTCGTTGGCCACCTTCATGAACGGGATGACGCCCTGCGACTCGCCGTTGGTGCCCTTGATGTGGCTGCCCAGCGCGCGCACCGGCGTCCAGTCGTTGCCCAGGCCGCCCGAGAACTTGGACAGCAGCGCGTCGTCGCGGATGGCCTTGAAGATGTCGCCGAGGTCGTCGCCGACGGTACTCAGGAAGCACGACGACAGTTGCTGATTGCTGCAGCCGGCGTTGAACAGCGTCGGCGTCGAGGAGACGTAGCGGAAGGTCGAGAGCTGCTCATAGAAGCTGATGGCGACGTCCTCGCGGTTGACCTCGCGCTGGGCCAGGCCCATGGCCACGCGCATCCAGAACGCCTGCGGCAGTTCGATGCGGCGCTTCTCGATGTGCAGGAAATAGCGGTCGGCGAGGATCTGCAGGCCCTGGAACTGGAAGAGGTTGTCGCGCTCGAGACGGCAGGCGGCGGCGATCTTGCTGAGGTCGAAGGCGGCGAGCTCTTTGGCGAGCAGGCCGTACTCGATGCCGCTGTGGATGTAGCCGCGGAAGTAGTCCTCCCAGTTCTCGATGAGCTCGGCCTGGGTGCACGGGCGGCCGACCGCCTGCTCGCGCACGTTGTCGAGCAGGAGACGGGCGGAGGCGTAGGTGTAGTTGGGCTCCTCTTCGATGCGCATGCGCGCGGCGAGCACCAGCGACTGGCCGATCTCGGCGTAGGGGACGCCGTCGTAGAGGCTGGCGAGGGTATCCTTGCGCAGCAGTTCGGCGGAGACGCCGGACAGTCCGGCGACGGCCTCGCCGAGGACGCGGTCGAGGCGGTCGAGGTCGAGCGGACGCTTGGCGCCATCCGGCCACACCACGCCGATGGTCGGCGCGGCGACCGGCGCAGCGACCGGCAGTTCGCCGGCGGCGCGCTGCTGGCGGCGCTTCTCGCGGTAGAGCACGAAGCGGCGGGCGGCCTCGTGTTCGCCGGCGCGCATCAGCGAGAGTTCGGCCTGGTCCTGCACTTCTTCGATGTCGTAGACGCCGCCGTCACCACGCCGGGCGCGCAACTGCTCGCACACCGCGCGGCAGAGCGAGGCGACGATGTCGCGCGAGCGCGCCGACAGATGCTCGCCGCCTTCGGCCGCCAGCAGCGCCTTGGCCAGCGCGCGCGCGATGCGCTCGGGATCGAAGGGGCGATGCTCGCCATCGCGAGAGCGCAGCCGGTACTGGGTGAACAACGCGGGGTCGAGATCCGAGAGCTTGGGGTTGGCGACGACGGGAGCGGGGGCGAGCTGTGGGTTCACGCGGGCGTCCTTGGATAAGGCGGAGGGTGGTGCGGCCGACGCTGATGGCGGTGCGTCGGCGGGCGGAGGAGGGGCGGGATCAGCGAACGAGGGAGAGCGCGGTGGCGGTGGTCACGCGATGGTGGCGACCGCAGGGACCGCAGAGGCGGCGACGACCAGGAGGGGGAGGAGGAAGCAGGAGTAAAGCGGGAGGAGGCAGGGAGGAAGAAAGCAGGAGAGAAAGCGGGGGAGAGGAGCGTGGTGGGCCGCGCGATTGACCGGTGCGCGCTGACCACAGTAGGGTTGATTTGATAGCGACCTGTTCGACGGCGTCAACCCAGTCGATCAAGCAGCGTACGCGACTGGACTTGCATGACTGCAACTGTGGAGCACCTGGCAGATCGGGGTGGATGCGGTGAAGAATTGACCACCTCTCTACACCACGCCTTGCGGATTCGCAAGTCGCGCACACAAGGCCTAGAGGTTGTGGGGAAAACTCGGCTTGAAATCGGCACGGGTCCACACTGTGGAAAACTATCAACCTCGTAGTCGAAAACATTGTTGCAGACGGTGCTCATGCGCGGGGCCGGCGCATCGCCCGGAACGCCTCCGCCAGCGGGTTGTGAAGAAAGTGTCGGGGCAGGGCGGAAGGCCGGTGCGGTGCGCAGCCGCACCACCGGGGGGCAGTGCGGGGTTGCGCCGTGATCGCGTCCGCGGCATGCGCGGCGCGCGCTCGCGGTCTCACTGCGACGTGGCGACGAGAGCGCGACGGTGGCGTGTTGGCCTCGTCGTCGGCTCGTCATCGCGTCACGTCACGCCGACGACGCGCGTGAGAACCGCGCACGTGCTCTCGCGATGACGCGCGACCGGATCTCGCGGTCGCCGATGGACGCGTCGCGCGCTGCTCGACCGACGTCGGCGGACTGCAATCAGCAGCGCCGTCGGGTGCGTGCGCGCCCGCGCGCGGCGACGCGGATGCGCGCGCGGAGATGCCGCGCGCGCGACGCTGAGCGACGTCGAGAGACGCCGCGAGGGCGCGCGGAGGCCTCCGCGGAGCGCGCTGACGGTCGTCGACGCGCTGCAACGACGTCATCGCGCGCGTCGCTGCGCGCTCTCGACGATGCGCAGCGACGCGTGACGAGCGGCGCGATGACGTCGGCGCGCGAGCGCGAAAGATACGGTGCACACCAGTCGTTTCGTCATCTCGCGCGCGCGAGCGTCAGCGCGTCGTGACGCGCGCGGCACGTGCGCTGCGAGCACACGCAGCGACGGTGTCTCTCTCGCTGCGCCGCATCACCAAGAAAGAAATTGCGGGCAAGCGCTATGTGGACTACACTTCGACATCCAGCGAGCGTCGCTCGCATGGCACCACCCGCGAATGCTCCGCATTCGCCTGACCAGGAGAGATCACATGGCTAAGGCCAAGAAAGCTGCCAAGAAACCCGCCGCCAAGAAGAAGGGCGCGAAGAAGAAGAAGTAGCCCGGCTGGCGCGCGACTCGCGCGCCGCTGAAAAGCTTACGGAGGCCCGGGCGTTGCCCGGGCCTCCGGCGTTTCTTGAAGACGTCGTTCACGCGTCGCTGATCAGCGACGTCGCGCAGCCGATCGCGCCATCGCCGATCGGCGTCAGCGCCCTCCGCGCCTGCTGCTTCGATACGCTTCACTCCCCATGCATTGACCGTTGTGATGCCGCGGCGACAGTGCCGCCGCAAAGCTGCCGATCCCTGCCGCCTACCGCCGCATCCCGCGGCCATGGCGACCGGGACGGGGTGGTCGGGGAAACCTGGCCGCCTCCCATGACACAGGCGTAAAGCCTGTCGAGGAAAGGGGCTGTGGATGAGTTCCTGCACGTCGCGCGGGTATTACCTGCGCGTCTCGGTCACTGACCGCTGCAACCTGCGCTGCGTCTATTGCCTGCCCGAGCAGGCGCGCTTCGCCCCCACTCTTATTAGCGCCGGCGAGCTGCGCCGGCTGGTCGAGCTGGTGCATGTCGCCGTCGGCGTGGGCAAGGTCCGCCTCACCGGCGGCGAGCCGACGCTGTGCGACGACCTCGTCGATCACGTCCGCCATGCGCGCACGCTCAGCGACGTGGTCGGGCTGACCACCAACGGCGTGCTGCTCGGTGCGCTGCTGCCGGCGCTGCACGACGCCGGCCTCAACCGGCTCAATATCTCGCTGGACGCGCTCGACGCCGAGGGCTTCCGCCGCTTCGCGCGCCGCGATGGCCTCGATCGCGTGGTCGCCGCCATCCGCGCTGCGCGCCGGCTCGGCTTCGCTCCGGTCAAGGTCAACGCCGTGGCCATGCCGGGCACCGACTACCCCGCGCTGGTGCGCTTCGCGGCCTGGGAAGGCATCCACCTGCGCTTCATCGAGCTGATGGCCATCGGCGAGGCGCGCGCGTTCCAGGGCGCCGCCTACGTCAGCGCGCCGACCATGCGCGAGCGCATCGCGGCGGCCGGCATCGTGCTGCGCGAGCGGCAGGATCGCGACGAGCCGACCGCGCGGGTGTGGTCGATCGACGGCCACGACGTCGCCGAGAGCAGCGTCGGCTTCATCACCACGGTCAGCGCGCCCTTCTGCGCCACCTGCAACCGCCTGCGCCTGTCCAGCCAGGGCCGGCTGTTCACCTGCCTGATGGACAACCGCGGCCACGACCTGATCGGCGCTCTGCGCGGTGGCGACGAGGCGGCGGTGATCGCCACCGTGCGCACCGCGGTCGCCGGCAAGCGCCCACCCGACAGCTTCGTCCGCCATGAGAACATGGCGGCGATCGGGGGCTGACGTGGCGGTGGTGACCGTGCTCTACTTCGCTGGCGTGCGCGAGCGCCTCGGCCGCGGCGAGGAACGCCTCGACCTGCCCTCCGGCGAGGTCGCCGCGGTGCTGGCCGCCCTCGCCGCCCGCCATCCCGGTGCCGCCGAGCTGTTCGCCACCTGCCGCCTGGCCGTCGACCAGGCCTTCGCCAGCGGCGTGGTCGAGCTGCGCGACGGCACCGAGGTGGCGGTGATTCCGCCGGTGAGTGGGGGATAAGCGCCCATGACCGGTCTGCCGACCGCCCCCCTCCGCCTCGCCGCCATCATCGAGGGCCCGCTCGACGATGCCTGGTGCGCGCCGACCCGGCTGCTGCGCGCCGACCACGGGGCCATCGCCTCCTTCCTCGGCGTCGTCCGCGACCACGCACGTGGGCGGGCGGTGACCGGCCTGGACTACGAGTGCTACCGGCCGATGGCCGAGCAGCTACTGCACGCGCTGATCGCCGAGGCCGCCGCCCGCTTCGACGGCGCCCTGACCGCGCTGGTCGCGCACGGCACCGGCACCATGGCGCCGGGTCAGGTCTCGGTGGCCATCCACGTCGGCTCGGCGCACCGCGTCGCCGCCTTCGACGCCTGCCGCCACGTGATCGAGCGCATCAAGCAGGATCTGCCGGTGTGGAAGCGCGAACGCTACGCCGACGGGTCGGTGGCGTGGCTCAAAGGGTCGTGAGGGCGGAAACACGCCATGGCCCCTCCCCGCCTCGTCCTCTTGCCCGGCGCCGCCGTGGCCTGGCCGGGGGTGTCCACGGCCGGCGTGCCGATGCTGCGCGTCCACGGCGGCGCTGACCGGCTGCTGCCCGCGACCGGAGCCGACGTCATCGTGCCTGGCGCCGGGCATCTGGTCGCCCTCACGCACCCGCAGATCGTCGCTGCCGCGCTGGGGCGTTTCGTCGCCTCCGTCGCTTGAAGGCACGCGACCACCGTCGACTCTGCCACCACCCCCGCCATGGACGCCATCCTCGCCATCGATGACCTCGCCGCCGTGCTCATGGACGTGCCAGCGCAGTTGCGGGCCGTGGCCGGTCGCGCGGACGAACGCGTGACCAGCCGGTGGACGCGCAGCGAGGTACTCGGCCACTGCATCGACTCGGCGTTGAACAATCTCCAACGCTTCACCCGCCTGCGCCTGGCCGATCAGGTGCGTTTCCCCGAATACACGCCGGATGGCTGGGTGACGGTGGGCGACTACCGCGCGCGACCGTGGGATCAGCTGGTGACGGAATGGGAGCTGCTCAACCGCCATGTCCTGCATGTCCTGCGCGGCGTGCGCAGTGCCGAGTTCGACCATATCTGGGCCGACACCGGCCACTCCCTGGCCTGGCTGGCCGTGGACTACGTCCGCCACCTGCGCCACCACCTCGGCCAGGCCATCGGTCCGGCGACGTGACGGCCCTGCGTCCATGACCAGACGTCTCTCCCACCTCGATGCCGCCGGCCGGCCGCGCATGGTCGACGTGGGCGGCAAGGCGGTGACGGCGCGCCAGGCGCGGGCGCGCAGCGTGCTGCTGCTGCCTGAAGTCTGCCGCGCCGTGCTGGCGCAGGGCGGCGACACCGCCAAGGGCAACGTCCTGACCGTCGCGCGGCTGGCCGGGATCATGGCGGCCAAGCGCACGGCCGAGCTGATCCCGCTCTGCCACCCGCTCGCGCTCGACCACGTCGCCGTCGATGCCGAGCTGCGCGGCGACGAACTGCACCTGACCGCCAGCGTGCGCTGCACCGGCCGCACCGGGGTCGAGATGGAGGCGCTGACCGCGGCGTCGGTCGCGGCGCTGACCGCCTATGACATGCTCAAGGCGCTGTCGCACGACCTGGTCATCGCGCGTACCGAACTGCTGACCAAGACCGGCGGGCGCAGCGGGGCGATCCGGCGGAAGCCGTCGTGATCACGTACGCCGAAGCGTTGGCGCGCATCGCGACGCTCCCCGCGATCAGCACGGTCGAACGCGTGCCGCTGGCCGCCGCCGCTGGCCGCGTCCTGGCCGGCGACGTCGCCCTCGACCGCGACCAGCCACCGTTCGATCGCAGCACCATGGACGGCTATGCCGTCGCCCTGGTCGGGGATCGCCGCTCCTTCGCCGTGCTCGGCACGGTGGCGGCAGGGGTCACCTGGCCGGGCGCGGTGCGTCCGGGGGAGGCGGTGCGCATCATGACCGGCGCGCTGGCGCCGACGGGCACCACGGTGGTGCCGATCGAGGCCACCGACGGCGGAGTGGAGACCGTCACCGTCACCGAGCCCACCGCCCTGGCGCTACGGCGCAACATCGCCTGGCGCGGCGAGGACGGCCGCGCCGGCGCCGTGGTGCTCGCCGCCGGCATGCGGCTGGGCCCGACCCAGGTCGCCGCCGCGGCCATGGCCGGCGCGCGCGAGGTCGCCGTGCATCGGGCGCCACGGCTGGGACTGGTCAGCACCGGCGACGAGGTGGTCGGCGCCGGGGTCGACGGAGCGCCCACCATCGCCGACAGCAACGGCCCGTTCCTGCTCGCCTTCGCCGCCGCCCTCGGCCTGACTGCGACGCATCGCCATGCCCGCGACGACGCCGACGCCCTGCGCGCGGCGCTGACCGCGGCCGCGGCCGACAGCGACGTGGTGGTCACCACCGGCGGCGTCAGCGCCGGCGACCGCGACCTGGTGCCGGCGATGTCGGCGCAACTCGGCTTCGTCACCGTCCTGCACCACGTCGCCATGCAGCCGGGCAAGCCGGTGTTCGTGGCCGCGCGCGCCGACGGCCGCCACCTCGTCGGCCTGCCCGGCAATCCGGTCAGCGTGCTGGCCACCGCGCATCTCATCCTGCTGCCAGTGCTGGCCCGGCGCCTCGGGGGCTGCACTCCGGCCTGGCTTGAACTGCCGCTGGCCGCGCCGACGCGTAATCGTGGCCGTCGCCAGCTCTTCCTGCCGGCGCGGCTGGTGCCGGGTGGCGTGCAGACGGTGCCCTGGAACGGCAGCGGTGATCTGCTGGCCGCCGCGCATGGCCACGGCCTGGTCGATCTCGCGCCCGGGGCCGACCTGCCGACCGGGACGATGGTGCGCCTGCTGCCCTATGTCGGCGGCGGCGACGCCGGACTGCTGCCAGCGCGGGCGGTGCGGGGCTGAGCAGGGCGCACGGTCGCGGACGTCGGTCGGCCGCGCGGAGACGGAAGGCGAGGCGCCCGCCACGGTCTGCGGGTGCCGGGCCCTGGTCGCCCCGGAGCCGGCAAGCGGACAGCGCCCACCCCCTATGCTTTCGTTTCCGGTACGTCCTCATCGCGTGGGCAGCGCGCCACGCCGGTGAGCACGTCGCCGGCGTCGAGCTTGATCACGGTGACGCCCTGGGCGGCGCGGCCGGTGGCGCGGATGTCGTCGACGCCGGTGCGTACCGCCTGGCCCTGACGGGTCATCAGCATCAGTTCATCGCCGGGGCTCACCGCCAGGCTGGCCACCACCGGTCCGTTGCGCTCGCTGGTCTCGATGTTGATCACGCCCTTGCCGCCGCGGCGGGTCAGGCGGTACTCCTCGAACGGGGTGCGCTTGCCGAAGCCCTGCGCGCACACCGTCAGCACCTCGGTGCCGGGTTCGAGTCGGATCAGGCTGACCACCTTGGCGCCGGGGGTGAGATCGACGCCGATCACGCCCGAGGTGTCGCGGCCCATCGGCCGGCAGTCGGACTCGTGGAAGCGCACCGCCTGGCCATCGTCGCTGGCGATCAGCACCTCGTCATTGCCACCGGTGATGACCACGTCGACGAGGTGGTCGCCCTCGCTGAGCTTGATCGCCTTGATGCCGCCGGCGCGCGGATTGCCGTAAGCGGACAGGGCGGTCTTCTTGACCTGGCCCTGCACCGTGGCCATGAGCAGGAACTGGTCGTCGCGGAACTCGCGCACGGGAATGGTCTCGGTGATGCGCTCGTCGGCGTCCAGGCTGACCACGTTGGCGAGGGCACGGCCGCGGCTGACCCGCGCCGCTTCGGGGATCTCGTAGACCTTCAGCCACAGCACCTTGCCCTTGTCGGTGAACACCAGCAGGTACTGGTGCAATGTGGCGGTGAAGACCTGGGCGATGAAGTCGTCATCGTCCTTGAGCCCGCTCCCGGCGACGCCCTTGCCGCCGCGACGCTGCACCCGGAAGGTGTCGACCGGCAGGCGCTTGATGTAGCCGCTCTTGGTGATGGTCACCACGCAGGGCTCATCCTCGATGAGATCCTCCATGCCCATGTCGCCGGCGGCGGCGACGATCTCGGTGCGCCGCGTGTCGCCGTGCTTGGCGGACAGCTCGACGAGGTCGGACTTGATCATGCCGAACTGGCGTTCGTCGCGGGCGAGGATGTCGCGGTAGTCGGTGATCGCCTCCAGCAGCGCGTCGTGCTCGCTCTGGAGCTTGTCGCGTTCGAGACCGGTCAACCGGCGCAACTGCATGTCGAGGATGGCCTGGGCCTGAAGCGGGCTGAAATCGAAGCGTTCGACCAGGCCTTCCTTGGCGATGTCGTTGGACGGCGAGGCGCGGATCAGGGCGATGATCAGGTCGATGATGTCGATGGCCTTGAGCAGGCCGGCGACGATGTGCAGCCGCGCCTCGTCGCGCGCCAGGAAGAAGCGCGTCCGCCGGACGATCACCTCTTTGCGGTGCTCGACCCAGGCCTGGCACATGCGCTTGAGACCGACGGTGCGCGGACGCCCGCCGTCGAGCGCGATCATGTTGATCGAGAAGTTGTACTGGAGACTGGTGTGCTGCCAGAGCTGGTTGAGGACGATGTCGGGGTCCTCGCCCTTCTTGAGCTGGATGGCCAGGCGGATGCCGTCGCCGATGACGTCGGCGTTGACCTGGTAGAGACCCTTGACCCGTTCGCTCTCCGAGGCCTCGATGATCGACTGCTTGATGGTCGCCAGCTTGATGCCGTAGGGGATCTCGGTGAAGACGATGGCGTCGCGGCCGTTGATCGTCTCGCGCGAGTGCTTGCCGCGCATGACCACGCGGCCACGGCCGGTCTCGTAGGCCTCGCGGATGCCGGCGGTGCCGCAGATGGTGCCGCCGGTGGGGAAATCCGGGGCGCGGATGTGCTTCATCAGATCGCCGACCGTGCAGGCGGGATGGTCGATGACGTGGATGATCGCCGCGCACACCTCGCGCAGGTTGTGCGAGGGGATGTTGGTGGCCATGCCGACGGCGATGCCCGACGAGCCGTTGACCAGCAGGTTGGGCAGCTTGCCGGGCAGGACCATCGGCTCGGTCATGCGGCCGTCGTAGGTGGGCCGGGTGTCGACGGTCTCGTACTGGATGTCCTCCAGCATCATCTCGGCGAAGCGCGTCATGCGCGCCTCGGTGTACCGATAGGCGGCGGCGCCATCGCCGTCGATCGAACCGAAGTTGCCCTGGCCGTCGACCAGGCAGTAGCGCAGCGAGAAATCCTGGGCCATGCGCACCATGGCGTCGTAGACCGAGCCGTCACCGTGCGGGTGGTAGTTGCCCAGGCAGTCGCCGACGATCTTGGCGCACTTCAGAAACTTGTGCCCGGGCGTCAGATTGAGATCGCGCAGGGTCTGCAGGATGCGCCGGTGCACCGGCTTGAGTCCGTCGCGCAGGTCAGGCAGGGCGCGGTCGACCAGCACGCTCATGGCGTAGGTCAGGTAACTCTCGCGCATCTCGTCTTCGAGCAGGAGGTCGGTGATGCCTGGTGAACCCGCGTCGCTCATGCCGTCTCCGCTGCGCCACCCGAGGATCCGGGGGGTGAACGGGGCAGCCTAGGAGGCGTTGGCCGACGGGAAGAGCCTGGGTGGGGACCGCGGTGACAACGGGATCGCAGGGGACCGACTCGGGACGGTCCTCGCTGCAGTGGGCAGCCGGAAACGGCACGGGGGCCGCGCAGCGGCCCCCGTGCTTTCACTTCCTGCGCTCCCAGCGCTCCCTCCCCCTCACGCCTTCACGCCTTCACGCACCCCAACGACGGCGTCCGCTTCTCGGTCAGGAAGTCGGGCTTGTAGCCCCACCAGTCCTTGGCCACGGTCTGGTAGAGGCTGCGATAGTCGGTGGTATGGACCAGATCGCCGTCGTCGAGCTGGTCGAGCTTGGGCTGGGTGCCGTAGAGGCCGCCCTTGACCTTGCCGCCCATGATGAAGTGCGGCGCCGCGGTGCCGTGGTCGGTGCCCAGGCTGTCGTTCTCGTAGACGCGACGTCCGAACTCGCTGTAGGTCATCAGCAGCACGTTGTCCCACACCCCGGACTCGATGCAGGCGGCGCGGAAGGCGCCGAGGGCGCCGCCGACCTGGGTGAGCAAGCGCTCGTGGCGCTCCTTCTGGCCGGCGTGGGTGTCGAAGCCGTCGATGGTGAGCTTGAACACCGGGACGTGGGCTCCGGCGGCGAGCAGGCGCACGGTCTGCTTAAGGTTGGCGGCGAGGTTGCCACCCGGAAAGACGGTCTTGAACTTCGCCGGCTTCTTCTGCAGCTCGATCAGGCGATCGGCGGTCTGGTCGAGATCGTCCTGTACCGCCAGCAGGCGCTTGAGCGAGGGATTGGCGTCGGCCACGCTCGGCGCCTTCTCGACACCCTTGGCGCGGCGCACGAAGTCCTCGGTGGTGTTCATGATGATGGTGCGCAACTGGTGGCCGTAGAGCGGGCCGAAGCCGGCGTAGCCGACGGTGTCGGAGTAGCCCCAGACGATGCCATCGGCGAGCAGATCGGCGGGCTTGCCCTCGGCCGAGCCGACCAGGATGCGCGACAGCCAGCCGTCATGGAGCAGTTCATCGGCCTTGGACGCGCTGTGCCAGATGTCGATGCCGCGGAAATGCGAACGGTTGGGCCGCGGATAGCCGACGCCGAGGGCGATGGCGAGATCCTGCGCCTCCCAGCCCGGGAGCAGGTCCTTGAGCACCGGATTCAGCCCGACCGGCGATTTGCCCAGCTTGAGCACCTCGGCCTCGGGCACGCCGATGCGCGGACGGTGCTTGTAGTAGAGCGGATCGCTGAACGGGACCACGGTGTTGAGCCCGTCGTTGCCGCCACGCATCTCGACCAGCACCACCGACCTTTTCCAGTCGATGGAGGAGGCGGGCGCTTCGGGCTTGGCCGGCGGATTGGCGGCGTCGGCCAGACCGGGGAAGGCGGCGCCGAACGAGGCGGCGGCGCCGAGCTTGAGCAGGTCGCGTCGATGCATGGCAGTGCTTCCGGTCGTGGCGGTCGTGGCGGTCGTGGCGGTCGTGGCGGTCGTGGCGGGGTGCATGGTCAGTGGCTGGATACGATTCGCGAGCGAACGCGTTTCGTTGCCCAGCCTATTTGAGGTTGAATGTGAGGTCGGTAAGGCACTGCTTGAGCGCGCTGTCCCAGGCGGCATCCGCCTTGATCGGCTTGGCCGGCGCGATGGGCAGCAGCACCTGCTGGGCCAGCGCCACGCCACCACCGCCCTTGCCCTTGGCCTGGGGGATCCACTGCGTCGGCACCAGGGAGAGCCGACCCGGATCGGCCTTTCTGGCCGCTGCGGTCGCCGCCGGCTTGGCGTTTCCCGGCTTGGCCGTGGCCGGTCCAGACATGCCCGGGGCGGCCATCATCGCGCCACCGTCGTCGAAGGTGATCTCACCCTTCTCGGCGAGTTTGCCGCGCTGCAATTCCTCGATCACCTCCCAGCGCACCAGCAGGCTCTGGGTGCTGATCCAGGCGTCGCCACCGCGCCAGCCCTTGACGTTGGGCGGATCCATCAGGTCCTGACCGAGACGGCGGCTCATCTGCACCAGGCCGAGCGGGTTGTTGACGGTGAGGCCGAGCTGGCGCACGCCGCCGACCAGGAGTTCGACCGGCGATTTGACCAGGGTGCCACGCGTCGCCGGATCCCAGAAGCGGGGATGCAGCAGGGTGGCGCGCAGCAGCGTCTTGAGGTCGTAGCGCGCGCGGTAGAAGACCGCGGCCAGTTGGTAGACCTCCTTGTCGTCGAGTTCGGGGTGGATGAATTCGTTCCACATCTTGCCGGCGAGGTAGATGGCGACGCTTTCCTCACGCAGCAGCAGCACCTTGATGATCTCGTCACCGTCGAAGGCGCCGCTGTGGCCGAGCACGTTCTTCTTGCCGGCGTCGTGGCGCTGCGGCACCAGGGCGGCGCGACCGGTCTTGTCGTCGATCTTGTAGCCGGTGAAGGCGCGGGCCGCCTCCTTGATGTCCGACTCGGTGTACTTGCCTTCGCCGACGGTGAACAGTTCCATGACTTCGCGCGCGAAGTTCTCGTTCGGCCGGCCCTTGGTATTGGAGTTCGAATCGAGGTAGCGGAACATCGCCGGATCGCTGGGGATGGCGAGCATGAACAGGCCGAAGTTCGCGGCGCCGTGCGCGCGCAGCAGGATGTTCTGCTCGTACATCAGGCGCGGGTCCTCGACGGTCTCGAACTGCGAGGTGAAGTGGTTGTGCCAGAACAGGGTCAGGCGCTCGGTCAACGGCGAGTCGGTGGTGATCATCTCCTGGAACCACCAGGCCTTCAATTCGCGGCCGCGCTTGCGGTCGAGTTCGCGGCGCTCGTTACCCTTCTTGTCGCGCTCCTTCTCGTCGGTGATCTTCGCGATGACGTCGTACTCGGCGCGGCGCTCGGCGAGGTAGGCGGGCAGCGAGCCCAGGCACCACTCGGGTGCGCCCAGCCGTGCGGTCGGGCGCACGCTGGCGAGCAGCGCGTCGACCGCCTGCTCGCGGGTCAGCGGCAGCAGCACGTCGATCTCGGCCGGCGTGCCGCCGAAACCGGTGCGCGCCAGCAGGTGCCGGGCCTCGGGAAAATCCATGGCGGCGACTGGCACGGCCAGGGCGGCAACGGCGACGATCGAGAGCGACCAGCGGACGAGCATGGGACCTCCGAGGTCCGCCGGACAACAGCCCGGACGGTGGTTCGAGCCTGCGGTCGAACCGTGACCGAACCTGTGGGAAAGAGCCACAGATTTCCGATGTCACACGCCTGCGTCGACGGCGGCGGTGACGGGTCAGCGCGCCGGCAGCGGCGTTGCGGGCAGCGCTGGCGCTGGCGGCACCAGGCTGCGGTAACGTTCACTCGGCACCCATTCCGGCACCAGGGTGGACAGCGCGCGCGCCAATGCCGACACGTCGGCGGCGGCGCAGGCGGCGAGCAGGGCGTCGACGGCGGGGTTGATGACGGCGGCATCGGGAACGCCGGAGCGCGCAACGGTGATGGCGTCGACCGCGGTCGAGCGTTCGCTGTCGTCCTTGATCAGTTCCTCGTAGAGCTTCTCACCGGGGCGCAGACCGGTGCAGGTGATGGCGATGTCGCGGTCGGGGACGTGGCCGGTCATCCAGATCAGTTGGCGTGCCAGGTCGGCGATCTTCACCGGCTCGCCCATGTCGAGGATGAACACCTCGCCGCCGGCGGCCATGGCGCCGGCCTGCAGCACCAGTTGCACCGCCTCGGGGATGAGCATGAAGAAACGGGTGATGTCGGGATGGGTGAGGGTGACCGGGCCGCCGGCGCGGATCTGCGCGAGGAAGCGCGGCACCACGCTGCCCGACGATCCCAGCACGTTGCCGAAACGCACCGCGCACAGCCGCGTCGAACCGGGCGGCGCAGCGAGCATGAGCAGTTCGCACACCCGCTTCGAGGCGCCCATCAGATTGGCCGGACGCACCGCCTTGTCGGTCGAGATCAGCACCAGCCGTTCGACGGAGTGCGCCTGGCAGGCGGCGAGCACGTTGCGGTAGGCGCGGACGTTGTTGGCGATGCCGGCGCACGGATTGTCCTCGACCAGCGGCACGTGCTTGTAGGCGGCAGCGTGGAAGACCACGCTCGGCGCCTGGGCGGCGACGATGCGGTCGATGGCGACGCGATCCGTGCAGTCGGCGAGGATACCGGCCAAGGCCAGGCCGGGATGGCGATCGCGCAGCGCCGCGTCGATGCTGTAGAGACTGGGCTCGCTGTGGTCGACCAGCACCAGCCGCGCCGCGCCGCAGGCCGCCACCTGCAGGCAGAGCTCGGCACCGATCGAGCCGCCGGCGCCAGTGACCAGGACGGTGCGCCCGCGCAGCATCGCCGCCACCGGCGCGGCATCGAGGTCGCGCAGCGGCCGACGCAGCAGGTCCTCCAGGGCGAGTTCGCCCAGGGTCAGCCGACCGCCACCGCTGAGCATGGCGTCGACGCCCTGCACCACCTTGACGCGCAGCCCGGCGGCCATGGCCAGATTGAAGGCATGCTTCAGCCGCTCCGGTGGCAACTGGTTGATCGCCACCGCCAGCAATTCCGGCCGCTGCCGCTGCGTCGCCGCCGCGAGATCATCGAGGCCGCCGAGCACCGGCACGCCGTGGATGAGCGCGCCATGCTTGCGGCGATCGTCGTCGAGGAAGCCGACCACGCGGTAGGCGCCGACGCCGCGCAGACCACGCATGACCAGCGAACCGAGGTCGCCAGCGCCGTAGATGAGCAGCCGGGCGCCGCGCGCGCGCTCATGGAAATCATGCCCCAGGCGCACGCCCAGGCGCATGCCGCCGCAGGCAGCGATGGTGAGCATGGCTTCGAGCAGCAGGAAGCCGCGACCGAGGCCGCAACCGAACGGCCATTTCAGAAAGAACGCCACCGCGATGCCGCAGGCGGTGCCAGCGCCCACCGCCACCGCCAGGGCGACCAGGGTCCCGGTGCCGGCATAGCGCATCAGCGAGCGGTACATGCCGGCCCAGGCGAAGGCGGCCAGGCGCACAGCGATGATGATCGCCACCATCCATCCCGCTTCCCGCGACCACGCGCGCGGCACCGGCGAGATCTCGCCGAGCACCGCCACCGCCAGCATGGCGCAGGTGACCATGGCGACGACGTCCACCGACAGCCAGGCCAGGCGCTGCATATGCCTGGTCGCGAGGGGCAGGACGTTGGGCATCGCCGCGGATGCTAGACCCCCCCCTGAAGCCGTCGAGCACGCGGGTGGCTCGACTCCAGCGCCGGAAGCCGGTAGCGTGCCGCCGTCGCATGTCCCTGGCCAGCCGCCTGCAACTTCAGCTCATCACCGCCGATCCCGCCATCGCCCGCCACGCCGTGGACTGCGGCGTCGGGCGGATCTTCGTCGATCTCGAAAGCCGCGGGAAAGCCGAACGCCAGGCCGGACGCGGCATGGTGCTCAACGCCCACACCGTCGCCCAGGCCACCGCGGTGCGCGCCGCCATCCCCGGCCACGAACTGATGCTGCGCATCAACCCGCCGTGGCTGGAGAGCGCTGGCGAGATCACCGCCGCCATCGCCGCCGGCGCCGACCTGGTGATGCTGCCGATGGTGCGTGACGCCGAGGAGGTCGCCGCCTTCGTCGCCGCGATCGCCGGCCGCACCCGCGCCGTGGTGCTGGTCGAAACGCCGGCAGCGCTGGTCCGCCTCGATGCGATCTGCGCCGTGCCCGGGGTGGACGAGATCTACCTCGGGCTCAACGACCTGCGCCTCGGTCTCGGCCTCGACTTCCTGTTCGAACCGCTCGCCGGCGGGCTGGTCGACCTCGTCGCCGCCACTGCCGCGCGGCATGGCAAGCCCTGGGGTTTCGGCGGCTTGGCGCGACGCGGCGCCGGCACCCTGCCCATGGAGGCGGTGCTCGCCGAGCACGTGCGTCTGGGCTCGCAGCGGGTCATCCTGTCGCGCGCCTTCCACGGCGAAGCACCCGATCTTGCGGCCCTGCGTGCCCGGCTCGATCTGGCCGACGAGATCGCCGCCATCCGCTGGCTCGAAACCGCCCTGGCGCAGCGCACACCGGCGACGGTCGAGGCCGATCGCCAACGTACCGTCACGCTCATCCAAACCCTGGCTGCACAGGCCAGGCGCAGCGCGACAGCGCCATGAAGCGCCTGATCGACGTGCTGGTCGCCGGCGGCGCGCTGCTGCTGCTGGCCCTGCCGCTGCTCGTGGTCGCTGTCCTGGTGGCGACCACGTCGCGCGGCGGCGTCTTCTTCCGCCACGAACGCGTCGGCCGCGGCCTGCAACCCTTCCGCATGTGGAAGTTCCGCAGCATGGTCGCCGACGCCCCCAGCCGCGGCGGCTGGTCGACCACCCCCGGCGACCCGCGCATCACCCGCATCGGCCGGCTGCTGCGCCGCACCAGCCTCGACGAACTGCCGCAGCTGATCAACGTCCTGATCGGCGACATGAGCCTGATCGGCCCGCGCCCGGACGTGCCCCAGCAACGCGAGGTGTACACCGCCGCGGAATGGCAGGAGCGCCACCGTGTGCGGCCGGGCATCACCGGGTTGGCGCAGGCGACGCACCGCTCGCGCAGCACCATCGACGAGCGCAAAGCGCTCGATCTCGACTACGTCCGCCGCCACGGCCTGTGGCTGGACTGCAAGATCCTGGTGATGACGGTGCGGCAGGTGTTCCGGGGGAATGCATGAGCAGGCGAAGGCAAGAAGGGTGTGACGGATATCGAGCGGCGAATTCGCGACCCCTGCGATCCCTGACCCAGGAAGCCTGCTGACCATGTGCGGCATCTTCGGTTCCTTCGACCAGCACGGCGCTGCGATCCCCGACCGCGAGCTCGCCGCCATGGCCGCCGCCCTGCGCCACCGTGGACCTGACGATCACGGCGTCTTCCAGGCGCCCGGCGTGGCGATCGGCAACCAGCGGCTGAGCATCATCGACCTCGCTGGCGGCCACCAGCCGTTCGTCTCCGCCGACGGGCGCATCGCGGTGGTGCAGAACGGCGAGATCTACAATTACCGCGAACTGGCCGCCGAACTCGCCACCCTCGGCACGCCGTGCCGAACGACCTGCGACACCGAAGTCATCCTGCGCTGGTACGAGCGCGAAGGCATCGCCTGCCTGCGCCGCTTCAACGGCATGTTCGCCATCGCGGTGTGGGACGCGCGCGAGCGCGCCGTCTACCTCGGCCGCGACCGCCTGGGCGTGAAGCCACTCTTCGTGCACGGCCGCGGCGGGCGCTGGTGGTTCGCCTCCGAGATCAAGGGCATCCTCGCCGCCGGCGCGCCGCGCGCGCTCGACGCGGTCGCGCTTCACCACCTGCTGTCGTTCAACTACGTGCCGCCGCCGTGGACGCTGTTCTCCGGGATAAGCCACCTCATGCCCGGCCACTGGATGCGCCTGCACGCCGACGGCGTGCGCACGGTGCGCTGGTGGGACCTCGCGGATCAGGCGCCGGTCGAACGTCCGGAATCGGCCTGGATCGAGGAGATCGCCGCGACGCTCGACGACGCCGTGCGCCTGCGCATGCGCGCCGATGTGCCCTTCGGCGCCTTCCTCTCCGGCGGCGTCGACTCGTCGAGCGTGGTCGGCAGCATGCGCCGGCACCAGGCCGAGCCGGTGCACACCTTCGCCATCGGTTTCCATGAGGAGCGCTTCGATGAGTCGCCGTTCGCCGCCGAGGCCGCGCAGCGCTTCGCCACCATCCATGCCTGCCGCAAGCTCGGACCGGAACTGATCGATGACTGGCCGGCGGCGGTGTGGCACTGCGACCAGCCGCACGGCGATGTGTCGTTCCTGCCCATGCTCGCGCTCAGCCGCATGGCCCGCGATCAGGTCAAGATGGTGCTCACCGGCGACGGCGGCGACGAGCTGTTCGCCGGCTACGAGAAATACGCCCAGTGGTCGCAGCGTCGGGCCGCCCAGGCCGACGACGACACCGCCTGGCGCGACTACCACGCCTGCACCAGTGTGTTCACCGAGACCGCGAAGCAGGCGCTCTACACCACCGCCCAGGCCGCCGCCACGCGCGGAGCTGACGCCTACGATCCGGCCGCAGCGGTCTTCGCGCGCAGCCGCCATCTCGACCGCACCAGCCAGCTCTGCTATCTCGACTGCATGCTGCTGCTGCCAGGCAACAACCTGGTCAAGCCCGACCGCACGACCATGGCGGCAGCGCTGGAGGCGCGCGACCCCTTCCTCGATCCGCGCCTGGTCGAGCTGGCCTTCCGTATGCCCGGCCGGCTGAAGCTGCACCAGGGCGAGACCAAGCACCTGCTGAAGCGCGCGGTCGCCCCGCTGATCGGCCATGGCCTCGCCTACCGCGCCAAGACCATGTTCACGGTGCCCATCGGCGAATGGTTCAAGGATCGCCTGCGCACACTGCTCACCGCCGTGCTCTGCGATCCCCGCAGCGAGGCCCGCGGGCTGTTCCGCCCCGCCGCCGTGCGCGCGCTGATCGATGATCACCTCAGCGGAAGCGCCAACCGCACCCGCGAGCTGCGCCTGCTCATCGCCATCGAACTGTGGCAGCGCACCTTCATCGATGCCCTGCACCTGCGGCCTCCCTCGTTCGCTGATCTCGACGTGGCGTGGGAGAAGACGCCGTGATGCCCAGCCGTCGCGTGCTGCTGGTCTGCTACGGCGGTGGACATGTGACCATGATGATACCGGTGCAGCGTGCCCTGGCCGCGCGCGGCTGGCAGGTGACCGTGCTCGGCCTGACCACTGCCGCGCCGGTGCTGACCCGTGCCGGCATCGCCCACCTTGGCTTTCACGATCTGGTCGAGGCTGGTGACGCGGCGGCACTTGATCACGGCAGGCGCCTGGCGGACGAACTCACCGGCACGGTGGTCGACCAGGACGAATCAGTGGCCTATCTCGGGCTGTCGTACGCCGATCTGATCGAGCGCGTGGGCGCCGCGACGGCGGCGAAGCGTTATGCCGACCAGCGTCGAGCGGCCTTCCTCCCGCTCGGTCCGCTGCGCCGGCTCATCGATCGCCTGTACCCGCACCTAGTGGTGGCCACCTCCAGTCCGCGCGCCGAGATGGCGGCGCTGCATATCGCCCGCGAGCGCGGCATCCCGTCGATCTGCTTATGGGACCTCTTCGCTCTGGGCCCGGAACGCTGGTGCGACGAGCCCGGCTACGGCAGCCGGGTGTGCGTGCTCAGCCCGCCCGTGCGCGACACCCTGATCGCCCGCGGCCGACCCGCCGACGAGATCGTGGTCACCGGCAACCCGGCCTTCGACCGCCTCGCCGACCATACCTTGACCATGGCGGGTACGCGCCTCCGCAGCGCCCGCGGCTGGGCCCGCCGGCGTGTCCTGCTGTGGGCGTCTGGCGCCGAACCCACCGACGCCAGCATGCCGCGCCGCATCGAAGCGGCCCTGTTCGCGCTGGTCGCGCGCCGTGACGATTGGCAACTGGTGGTGCGCCTGCACCCGAGCGAGCACGTGCATTTCGGGGTCCTGCCCGCACGCATCGCGCTCAGTCCACGTGACGAGGATCTCGCCACCCTCCTCGCCGCCTGCGACGCCGTGGTCACCATCAGTTCCACCGTCGGCCTCGAAGGTCTGCTGCTCGGCAAGGCCCTGGTCCAGGTCGAGATGTCGCCCTTCGCCCGCGACATCCCCTATCGCGCCATGGGTCTGGCCTGCGGAACGCCCGACCTCGCCGGGCTGGAAGCCGCCATCGACCGTGCGCTGACCGCGCCACCCGATCTGCGCGACCTTCTGCCTGCGCCGGGCAGCGCGGCGGAGCGCATCGCCGACCTCGGCGATGCGCTGGTTTCGACCAACGCCTGACGCCACGGCACGCCGGTGCGCCGTGCTATTCCAGCACAGCGCGACCGCTGACCACCTCCCACGCCAGCAGCAGCGCCTCGCTCGCCGCGCGGCGCTGGATGCGTTCGCGGTTGCCGGTCAGCGACAGCTTGCGGGTGAGCACGCCGCCGGCGCTGGCACAGGCGAGCCAGACGGTACCGACCGGGGTTTGCACGCTGCCGCCGTCGGGTCCGGCGACACCGGTGCTGGCCAGGGCGATGGTGGCGCGGGCGCTGCGGCGGGCACCCCTGGCCAGGGCGGTGGCGACTTCGGCGCTGACCACGCCGTGGCGGCGGATCAGCCGCGCGGGCACGCCGACCAGGGTGGTCTTGGCAGCGTCGGCATAGGTGACGAAACCGACGGCGAGCGCGAGCGAGGCGCCCGGCACGGCGCCGAGGCGGGCGAGGATGTGGCCGCACGTCACGCTTTCGGCGGCGGTGATGGTCGCACGGGCGCGCACCAGATGCGCGATCAGGCTGGGCGCCAGACCTTCGGCAGGCAGCGCATAGCCGCGCAGGCAGCGGCGCAGCGCGGCGAGACGCTCGCGCACCTGGGATCGGCTGCCGACCACGCGCAAGGTGAGGTGGCCGAGTTCGCTGGCGGTGATGCCGACCTGGGGATCGCGCTCGCTGAGCAGGTCGCCGATCAGCACCTGGGCGCGGCTTTCGCCCAGGCCGGCAACGTGCAGTTCGCCGATCGCGGGCACCTGGCGACCGGGAACCAGCACCGGCAGCCGGCGGCCGAGGCGGTCGAGCATGGCCACCATCTCGTGCGGCACGCCGGGGAAGCAGGCCACCCAGGCGTTGCCGACGCGGCCAAGCAGTCCGGGCGCGGTACCGCGGTCGTTGACCAGCATGTGCGCGCTGAGCGGCATCAGCGCCTGCCGGCGGTTGGTGGCGGCGATGACGGCACCGGGACGCAGGCGCTGGAAGTGCACCTGCACCGCCCGCCACGCGGCTGGCCGCTCGGCGAGGGCGACGCCCATCACGGCGGCGAGGGCATGGCGGGTACGGTCGTCGTCGGTAGGGCCGAGGCCGCCGGTGCACAGCACCAGGGCGGCACCGTCAGCGGCGCGACGCAGCGCCGACTCGATCTCGTCCTGACGGTCGCCGACCACGGTGAGGGCGTCGACGCGCAGGCCGTGGTCGTGCAGCCAGCGGGCGCAGTGCGCCGAATTGGTGTCGAGCGTCCGACCGAGCAGCAGTTCGTCGCCGATGGCGAGCACCCGTCCCACCAGACCATCCGAGGTACGACGCGCGCGGGGCGGAGGGCGTCGACGCCGCGCAGCAGACGATGACGGCATGCGCGCAGGCTGCGAACCCACGGCGCCGGCGCAACCGCGCCGGGCGGTCGGCGTCCGGACTGGCGGCCGCATCGACGCCGCTGCGCGGGCGTCCTGTTGCGCCGGCGTCTGCTGCCGGTGAACCTGCGGCATGTCGACGCCCGACCGCGAGCCGGCTGATCTCCGCACCCGCTGGACACATTCCCTGGGCTGCGATCCGGCCACGCTGAGCGGTTCCGCAGGTGCCACGCTCAAGCCGCCAGCGGCCACGCTCAGCGACCTGCCCACCGTCGCCCCGGCCGTCGTGTCCGCCACGCTCAGCGACCTGCCCACCGTCGCGCCGGCCGTCGCGTCCGCCACGCTCAGCGATCTGCCCACCATCGGCGCGATCGCCGCGAGCACGCTGAGCGGCGCCGCTACCGCGGTGGCCGCGGCCGAAGCGGGCACGCCGGCGGGCACCGCCCCTGACATCCGCCAGCGCCTGCACGCCGCCGGGTACGATCTGCGCGATGTGGTTGGCGAAGGCGGCATGGGCGTGGTGCACCGCGCCCATCAGCGCAGTCTGCGCCGCGATGTCGCCATCAAGCTGATCCGACCGGCGCTCGATCGGCCACAGGTACGGGTCGGATTCGTCGGCGAGGCCCAGGTCAACGGCCTGCTCGACCATCCCAACATCGTGCCGGTCCATGAACTGGGCAATGACAGCGACGGCAGCGTCTTCCTGGCCATGAAGCTGGTCGACGGCATCGCCTGGAAGGACCTGCTGCATCCGCGTAATGACGCACATCGCCTGGCCGCCGCCGGCTACGATCTCGATCGCCACCTCGCCATCCTCGACAGCGTCGCCAACGCCGTCGGCTTCGCGCACAGCCGGGGCATCGTCCACCGCGACCTCAAGCCCGCCAACGTCATGGTCGGCGCCTTCGGCGAGGTGCTGGTCATGGACTGGGGCATCGCCGTCGACATCCACGACCGTCCCGACGCCGACCGGCGCACCGCCAGCCACCGTGCCTCTCGCGCGCCGGCGGGCACGCCGAACTACATGGCGCCCGAACTCGCCGAGGGACGCGGCGAGGACATCGGCCCGTGGACTGACACCTACCTGCTCGGCGGCATCCTCCATGAGCTGCTCACCGGTGAGCCGCCGCACCGCGGCGCCAACCTCCTCGCGGTGCTGCACGCCGCGAGCAGCGCGGTTCCACCTGACCTGGCCCCCGCCATCCCCGCCGGCCTGGCCGCCATCTGCCGGCGCGCGCTCAGTCGTGAGCCGGCAGATCGCTATCCGACCGCCAGTGCGCTTCAGGTCGCCCTGGCCGACTTCCGCACGCACCGCACCTCGGAGCGCGTCGCCGACCTGGCGCGCGCCGCCCTCGATCGCGCGCGCGCCGCGAAGGGGACGGCAGCGGTGCGTTATGGCGAGTTCGCCGAGGCCGTAGCCGGATTCCGCCAGGCGGTGGCGCTGTGGACAGGGAATGCCAGGGCAGCGGACGGCGAACGGCTGGCGCGGCTGGCCTACGCCGAGGCGGCGCTGGCGGACGGCGATCTCGGCCTGGCCGAAGCGCAGGCGCTGGCCCTGCCGGAACGCGATGCCGAGCGCGCCAGGGTGCTGGCCACGGTGGCGGCGGAGCATGCGACGCGCCAGCGCCAGGTGACCGCGGCGCGGCGCACGCGCCGTCTGCTCGCCAGCGCGGTGCTCACCATCGTCGTTGGACTCGCCAGCGGCTTGGCGCTGATCAATGCCGGACGCCAGGCCACCGAGCGTGAACGCCAGCGCGCCGAGGGTCAGCGCGCTTTGGCGCAGGACAGCGAACGTCTGGCTCGCAGCCGCCTGGCCGAGGCGTGGACGGAGAACGGCCGCCGCGCGCTGTTCGCGGGCGATCCCGAGTCGGCGCTGCTGTGGCTTGATCAGGCGATGGGCGAGGGCGTCGACGACGCGCCAACGCGGCTGCTCATCGCCCGCGCCCTCGACCGCCTGGCCGGCAAGGTCGCGTCGCTCGATGGGCACACCGCCGCCATCGCGCGCCTGGCGTTCAGCACCGGCGGCGACCACCTGATCAGCGAGGGCCGCGACGGCACCACCCGGCGCTGGGCCTGGCGTGACGGCAGCGTCACGGTTCTGCGCCGCGGCGGCCTGGACAGCTCTCCTTACCCCCCGCCCGAGAGCGGCGAACGGCCGGACAGCGTCGACGCCGGGGCGGCGCTCGGACTCGATTTTATCAGCGAGGATCATCCGACCCTGTTGGCCGCGGATGGAACCCGACGTGACCTGACGGTGCGTACGCGGGCGGGACGCCTGTCCCTCGACGGCCGCCACCTCATCTTCAGCGGCGGCGGTACGACGCTGGCCACGTTGCCCACTGACGGTTCCAACTCAGTACCGGTGCCGCTGCCCGACAGTGTGTGGAGCGACATCGAGCGCATCGCCTGGTGCGCCGGAGGCCGGCTGGCACTGGTGCCGGCAGCCAACAACCAGGGCCATCGGCTCTGCGCTCTGGCCACCGGCGAGGTGCTGCTGCGACTCGCCGCCGATGGTCATGCGTTGGTTGCGGACGATGGCGGGACCCTGCTTTGGATCGCCAAGCACGGCGCCGCCCGCTGCTGGGACCTGCGCTCCGGGCGGCCGCTCGAAGGTCCCCCGCTGCCCACCACGGTCAGCGCGGTGGCGGGATGCACTGGCCGCGCCATCGCCCTGCACACCGCCACCAACGCGATCACCATCGTCGATCTCGATGCTCCGCAGATGCCCTGGATCATCGGCAGGGCGGGACGCGATGGCGCTGAGTTGCGCGCGTTGCGCCTGGCTCTGGACTGGCTGATGGTCAAGGACGCCAGTGGACGGCTCACCTGGCACGGCCGCGGTACAGCCGGGGCAGCGGGGATCTGGGAATCGTCCTCCGGTCCCTGGATCCTGCATCCGACCCGGGCGCTGGCGGCGGTCGGTGCACAGGATGGTACCGCGACCGTGCTCGATCTCGCCGGCGGCGGACCGCTGGCGCAGGTCGGGCATCATGATCGCCCGATCGAACGACTGGCCTTCCACGGCACCCTGCCCGTCCTGGCCCTCGCCGATAATGATGGCGACCTCAGCGTCTGGGAAGTCGTGGCCACTAGGCCGGTGCCGGCATGGAAGGCGACGGCGGAGGCAGCGCCTGATCCCGGCAGCTTCGGCGACGATCCCGTGCAGCGGCCGGAAGGCTTCTCGCCCGATCGGCGCTTCTTCCTGGTGTGCGAACGCCAACCGGCACCGGCCACGGGTCAAGCGTCCTCCCTGGCAAAGCTGGGGATCGCGGAGGTCGGGACGCCGGTGGTGCGCTGGTTGCCGCAATCCGTCGACCTGGCCAGCGTGACCTGGACCTGGTCCAGCGACAGCGCCCGGCTCGCCGTCGCGGAACCGCACCAACGTCGCATCACCATCTGGCGCACCGCGGAGACCACCGCCGTCGGCGTCCTCGCCGATGAGATGCTGCTCGCCGGCACTTCGCGCGGCGTCTACGCCGGAGCTCTGGCATTTCTCGCCAACGGGCACCTGGCGGCCGCCACCGTGCACGGCGACGTGGTGATCTACGATCCCGCCGCGGGCCGACGGGTCGCTACCCTGGGGCCGGCCGGTGAAGGCGCGACGGTCCTGGCCGCGGCTGGCGGACGCGTGCTGCTCATCGATACGCAGCAGCGCGCCTCGCTGTGGGACGGCGATCGGCAGGTACCGATTGCTCTCGCGGGCATGCCCGCGAGCCACTGGGGCGCGCTGGCTCCTGACGGCAGCCTGGCGGTGCTCGCCGATTCCCGCCATCGCCTCTGGGTGTTCTCCGCCGATGGCCGGCGCCTGCACCTGCTGACCGGGCACGCGGCGGCGATCACAGCCGCCGTGTTCACTCCCGATACCGGCCTGGTCACTGGCGACGATACCGGCCAGGTGATCGCCTGGGACCTCACCGCCGGATCCGCGCGCTGGGCCATCCGCATCGACGCCGCGGCCGACGATCGCACCGGCACGACGTCGGGGAATATCGACAATGGTACGCGCGGCGTGTGCGGTCTCGCGTGCACCGCGGACGGTGCCCTGCTGGCGGTCGCCAGCATGCGCACAGGGCAGGAGGTGTCGGTGTGGGATGCGCGCCACGGCCGACTGTTGGCGACCCATGCCGCGACGCTGGGCAGCAGCCTGTCCGGCCGGCCGCAGGGAGTTGGACTGCGCTTCACTGCGGCCGGACAGCTCATCCTGACCACCGCCGGCGCGGCGATCACCCTGAGCGTGCAGCCCTGGTCAGGAACGCGGGAGAGTCTGGCGACCACGGTGGCGCGCATCAGCGCCTGGCACTGGCGCGATGGCCGGCTGCTGCCGCGCTTCGCGCCGGCGGCGGGTGATGCCGAACTTCCTGGAGACCTGGGAGTGAAGGAAGCACCGGGCGCGATCAGCCTCGATCAGGCCAGGCAGCGCCAGTTGACCGCCGCGGCCGGCGATCCGGAACGGATCCATGACCTGGTGCTGGGCTGCATCCAGCGCTGGTTGGACAATCCTCATGACCCGATGACCGCGAGCGAATGCCTGCGCCTGCTCGCGACGGTTGCCGAAGGCCATCCCGACGATGCGACCCTCGACGGCACGCTCGACGCCCTCGAGCGCTTGCTGGGCTTACCGACGGTGCCGGCGACGGCGCTGGGCGATCGTCTCAGGCTGCTCCTGCACTGCGGCCGTCGTCGCCTCGCCGACGAGACGTCGGCAGACCGGGTGGCGGCTGCCCGCCGCCTGGCCGATGCTGTCCTGGCCCTGGCCGGCGACCGCAGACGCGACGCCTTGGATGCACGCCTGCTGCGGGTGGACGCTGCCCTAGCCGAAACGCCGGGAAAATTCAGCGCCGAGCACACGCGCGCGATCCTGGTCGAGGCCCAGGCAGCGGCCGCACTCACGACCGGCCTGGAAACGACCGCCGCCGCCGCCGCGACGCGTGCGCACCTGATCAGCGCTGCCGCGCACTTCCGCTTGCGACAGGTGCAGGAGGCGCTCGTCGCGTGTTCTGCCGCCCAGCCTTTCCTGTCCGGCATCGACGTCGAACGTGATCCGCTACGCGTGGCGGTCGCCACGTTGCACCTGCGCTGCGCCGACTCCCTGGCGCTGCCCGCCGAACGCGCCGCAGCATTGACCTCGTTGCGCGCCATCCGCGACCGCGGCGGTGAGGCCGGTGAGGAGGCCGGCAACGTGCTGCACCAGCATCAGCCCGCTACATCACCTCCCTGACTGCGCTAAGCAGGGGCGGCGGCTGAGGCGATCGGCTGCGCCAGGCGCAGGTTGCCGATGCTGACCACGAAGCGGTCGGGCGCCGGCAGGGCGAAGCCGAGGTCGAGGCCGAGGCGGGCGCAGATGGCGCGCACCAGAGACAGGCCGAGGCCGCAGTGGGCGCCGCCGCTGCGGGCGGCGTCCTTGCGCCAGAAGCGCTCGCCGAGGTGGCTGAGATCGGCAGGGGCGAGATCGTCGACGGTGTTGGTCACGGTCAGGCACAGGCCGCCGTCCACGGCGACCACCTCCACCGCCAGCGCGCCGCCGACCGCTGCGTACTCGACCGCGTTGCCAATCAGGTTGTCGAGCGCGACGGCGAGCAGGCGGGCATCGTCCACGACCACGGCGTCGGCAGCGACGGCGCACGACCAGCGCAGCCCCTTGGCGGCCGCCGCGGCCGACCGCGGCCACCAGGCGGCGTCGACCAGACCGGCGAGGGCCACCGGCGCTGGCGCAGCGGCGGCGGCCTGCTGTTCATGCCGGTGCAGGGCGAGCAGGCCATCGACGATGCCGGCCATGCGCCCGGCAATGGCGTGGACCTGGCCGTGATGACGGGCGGGGTCGGCGACGCTGTCCGGCCAGGTCAGCGCCATCTCCGACAACGCGCGCAGTTCGGCCACCGGCGTGCGCAGTTCGTGGGCGACATCGCCGGTGAAGCGCTTCTCGCGCGCGAAGCCCTCGGCCAGGCGGTCGAGCAGGGCGTTGAGCTGAAGACACACCGGTAGCAGTTCGACCGGGATGCCGGCGGTGGCGAGGCGGCGGTCGAGGCGGTCGCTATCGAGATCTTCAGCGAAGCTGGCGACGCTGGCCAGGGGGCGCAGCAGCCAGCGCACCGCCAGCGACGCCGCCGCCGCCGCCGCCGCGACCACCAGCACGCCGACCGCCGCCAGCACTCCCGAGAGCACCGCCGCTGGCCGGTCGATGGCGGAGCGATCGCGCGCGATCCGCAGGCGCACCGGATTGACCGTGTCGCCGCGCGGTTGGCGGACCTCGTCCTCGTCCTCGTCGGCCGGGGCAGGGATGAACACCACCTGGTGCTCACGCAGACGTCGCGACGAGGGCAGGACGAGGTCGCGGAAGATGCCCGTGGTGGGTGCCATGGGCGTGGCCAGAGCGGCGTCGGGAGCGTTCAACGAGCGCAAGAGCAGGTTGCCCGATCCGTCCAGGAGCACCCACCACGAGCCCTGGTCGGCGCCAGTGCGGTACTCGGGGAACGCGGCCGGATCGATGCGCACCACCAGCCGGTAGCCACGACGCTGCACCAGCGCCGACAGGGCGCGGGCGCGGGTGGTCAACCCGTCGTCGAGCTCGGCTTCGAGGGTGGCGCGAAAGACCGCATGCGCAGCCACGGCACCGAGCAACGCGGCGACGGCAGCACCGAAAACGGCGAGCAGCATCAGACGGCGGCGCAGCGAGGGCGCGGGGTGGACGGAGGCGGTGGCGGTGGCGGTGCTCACGCGGTGGTGTCGCTGACTCCGCCGTCCAGCTGATAGCCCTGCCCGCGCCGAGTGCGGATGGGCGCCCCACCACCAGCGGCCGCCAGCTTGCGACGCAGGGCGCAGATGACGGTGTCGACGACGTTGCTCATCACCTCGCTGTCAGCGTCGTAGATGTGCGCCTCGATCTCGCTGCGGGCGACCACCTCGCCGGGTCGGCGCGCCAGGTATTCGAGCACGCCGTATTCGCGCGGAGCCAGATCGAGCGGCGTCCCGGCGCAGGTGACGCTGCGTCCGACCGTATCAATGGCGACGTCACCGATGCGCAGCACCGGATCCTTGCGCCGATACTGGCGACGGCACAGCGCCTGCACGCGCGCCACCAGTTCGGCGAGTTCGAAGGGTTTGACCAGGTAGTCATCGGCGCCGGCGTTGAGACCGGCGACGCGGTCCTCGACGGCGTCGCGGGCGGTGAGCAGCAGGACATGGCATTCCTCGCCACGCGCGCGTAGCGCCCGCAGCACCGACAGTCCGTCGCGCTTGGGCAGCATGATGTCGAGGACGACGGCGTCGTAATGGCCGTCCTGGGCGCACCACAGCCCCTCCTCACCGTCGGCGGCGCGGTCGACGGCGAAACCGCTGCGGAGCAGCGCGGTGCCCACCGTCTCGCGCAACGCGGGTGAATCCTCGACCACCAGGACCTTCATGGTTTCATCCCGCGGCATGGTGCCGCTCCGCGGCGTCCCGGCCAGGACAGGTTGTGTGGACCTGCCCCGCCCGGGACGCGCAGCGGCGCAGAGGGGTCAGAAATCCTGGTTGCCGACCTGGACACCGGGCACGACCGCCTTGCGTTCGGCGTCCTGGCCCTTCTTGCCCTTGTCACCCTTGTCGTCGCCGTCGTCCTTGCCATCGTCGACCTCGGTCTTGAGCAGCGTGCCATCGGCGGCGACGGTGAATTCGAGCTTCTTGCCATCGACCACCGCTTCGGCCTCGAAGAGCACCTGGCCCTTCTTGGTCTTCTGTTCGATCTCGGTGAGTGCGGCGCCCTTGGCCTGGGCGAGCAGCGTCGCCTTCACCGGCCCCGGGAGCTGGTCGAGGGTCAGCGTCTTCTCGCCCTTGTCGGCGGCAGCCAGCGAGCCGCAGGCGAGCAGCAGCGCGAGGGCGGTGTTGGTCAGTGGTCGGATCATGGTCACTCCAGTGATGGCGCGGTCGGGGGGTGTGGATGACCGCCGCGGCATGGCGGCACCCTAACCAGCGGAGATGACGCCAACGTGATGGTCGCCATCCGCTCGCGTTCCCTGCTGATCAAAGGCCGAGACATCCCTGCCGGCTGCTGTTCAGCCGCGTCGATCTTTGTCGCGGAAGATCGCCACCGCTTCGCGCGCGGTCTCGCTGCTCGGCGCGAAGGAATCCTCATCGTCCTTGCCGGTCGACTTGCGCCGGGCGGAGGGTCCGCCGAAGGACTCGGTCCTGATATCGTCACGTGCCACACCAGCGGCCTCGAGGCCGGCGGTGAGGTCGGTCATCATCTGCGTCGGGCCGCAGATGAAGTACGAACGTCCGCGCAGGTTGTAGAGCAGCACGCGACGGATGAGGTCGACGTCGACGTGGCCGCTCAGACCCTGCCAGCTGCCGTCCGCGGGTGGCTGGCTGAGCACGAGATGCAGGCGGAACTGCTGCGTCTCGGCGGCCATGGCGTGCAATTGACGGGCGAAGATCACGTCCTGGGAGGTGCGCACACCGAAGAACAGGTCGATGCGCACCCGGCTTTGCGCCGCGATCAGCGCCCGCGCCATCGCCCACAGCGGGGTGATGCCGATGCCGCCGGCGATCAGCGCCACATCGAGCTTCTGATTGATGGGATCGACGATGAACTTTCCGGTCGGCTTGCGCACCTGGACGAGGTCACCGACGCTCATCCCTCCGTGCAGGTGGCCGGAGACCAGGCCGCCGGATTTCACCGTGATCCGGTAGCCATCGGTCAGACCGGGGGCATCCGACAGCGAATAGCAGCGCATCACCGGCTGGTCGGCGCCAGCAGGCACGACCGCGACCAGGAGATACTGGCCAGCGTGGTAGGGCGCCAGCTCGGCACCCGGAGCCGGCAGCAGCCGGAACGTCTTCACCGTGGCGGTCTCGTCGATGATCTCGGCGATGCGGAAAGGCGCGAAGCCGGCGGGCAGCCGGGCGGCGGCTTCGCCAGCCGGTGCGGCGGGGTTCGGGGTTGCGGCGAGCGGATTGACCACGCGACCACTCGCCGTCATGCGACCCGACGGTGCGGTGTGGCGACCTGAACCCGGCGTGGGCTGCCTACTGCTGGCAGCGGTGTGATGGCCGGTGGCGGCGGCCAGCCGCGCGGAGGGTTTGCGCACCGTTTCAGTGCGCGGGGTACGCTGGGCGGTCGCGACGGTCGAGCCGGCCTTGAGGTCGTTGGTGCGCTGCGCCGCGCGCAGCGCGAGGGCGCGGCGCGTACGCCACATCCCCAGGCAGTGGATCACCGTCTCGACCAGCACCACGAGCAGCACGAGCAGGAGCGCGACCAGGACCCAGTCGAGCATCGACTGCGGCCGCGGCAGGCGGACACCGTCGCCGGCCGGGGTCCCGCTCACCCCCTTGGGCATGGCGGGCGTGGGCACCACGGGCGCTGCTCCGGTCGCGCCCGCGCCGGCAGTGCTGGCGGCGGGCTGGGCAGCCGCGTCCTGGGGCATGGCCTCAGTACTTGACCTGGTACTCAAGTCGCGCGGCGAAGAAGCCATCGCCGACATCGGGTTCGAAGCGACGGCCTTCGAAACGCAGGACGTGCCGACGGCCGAAGCCATAGTTGATGCGGATGCCAGCGACGAACTGGTTGTTGTCGGCGTCGCTGCGGTCGTCGACGTAGGCGACCTCGGGGATGAAGTGCAGGCGGCGGTGCAGCGTCTTGTACTGCACTGCGAGGTCGACACCGGCCAGGTCCGTGGCGTCGGCGGCGATATTGGGGAAGCCGGTGAGCGCGTCGGTCTGGAACAATGCGCCGATCTGGTTGAGGTTGCCGCTCAGGGTCGACCAGTCCTCGGTGCCCCAGAAAGCGGTGAACAGTCCGTAGACCTCCGGGCTGATCTGGATCGGGGTCAGCCGGATGTTGCTCTCGAAGATGCCCAGGTAGCCGTTGCCGGTGAACTCCTCGTCGCCCTGCTTGGCGAAGAAGTGCATGCCGATGCCGGTACGCCCGCTCCAGTGCGCCAGGGAGAGGCCCTCGAAGGTCTGCGCGCGGTCATAGCCGCCGACCACCTGTTCGGGATCGCGTACACCCAGGTAGAACACCGACGCTTCGGCGTGCCAGCCCCAGACATCGAAGAAGCCATGCGCACCGGCCAGCCAGAAGGCGTCATCCGAGAAGGCGGCGGCACCACCATTGCCGGTGTTGGCGTTGATCTCATACCAGGCGTAGATCAGGCCCAGGCCGGCGTTGTTCAACGGGCTGGTGACGCGGGTCAGCAGATTGTTCTTGGTGACGGCGACACCACCGACGACGTCATTGAACAGGTAGCCGTTGTGCAACTCGAGGGGGAACAGACCGGCGGCGATGTGGTAGTTGAGGTCGGCGTGACCATCCATGTTCCAATCGCTGAACTGGTCGATTATCGATCCCAACTCACCCTCGAAGAAGAGGGTGACCGGTTGGAAGTCGCTCTCGAATTCGAAGTCTCGCACCGGCTCGATGTCATAGCGGGTGTCGACGTTCTCCTCGGACAGCGGCTCGAAGCGGGCATGGATGCGCTCGCTGTGGGTCAGACGCAGGTCGACCTCGGTGGTGAGCACGGTCCGGACCGTCTCGACCTCGTTGTTGTTGTTGGCGTTCTGGATGTAGGCATAGGCCGAACGCAGGTCGCCGAAGATGACCATGGTCGGTGAGAAGCGGCCTCCGGTGATCTCGCCTGCCTCGTAGAACCCGTCGCCGAACAGGGTCAGCGAACGCGGCGGGTCGGGCACCAAGTCGGGATCGATGATCGCCTTGGTGACCGATGACTCGTCTTCGAAGCGCAGCGGCGGTCCGATGGTGCCACCGGACATCGCCAAACCGCCACCTACCTTGGAGGCCGCTGCGCCGGGCGGCGGAGACTTGGGGGCAGTCGCCACCGGCTTGGGTGTTGGGGCTGCCACGGGCGGCGCCACCACCACCGGCTTGGGAGCGACCACCGGTGGCTGCACCACCACCGGCTTAGGGGCCACTACGGTCGGTGTCGGCGGCTTTGGCGCCGGCGTCTTGTCGCCTGGATCGACAGCATCCTCGGCGGCGCAGACACACAGGCCCAGACCGACCATCACTACGGTGCGCTTCACTTGCTGGCCTCCACGACGACGTCCACGGTCCTACCGTTCACGTCGACAATGCCCTCATTGAGGTAGGGGATGTAACGGGTGAGCCCAAAGTACTCATAGAAGTACGGCGGGATGCCGCGGAAGCGCAGCCTGGCCATGACCTTCCAGGTGCCGGGGCCATCGAAGACCTTGGCGGGAACGCTGTAGGAGACGTTCCGGACGGCGCGCGGTCCGAGGACGCGCGACTGGTCGATGCGGAAGGCGTTGTCCCGCCCGCGCAGGCTGTTGGGGAAGGGATTCGGGCGCAACTGCGGGGTGGGGTCGAAGTCGGTGTTGATCGGGAAGAAGATGGCGCGGTCGGCACCATGTTCACCGCGGATGGTCAGCCGCGCCTGGGCGTTCCAGAGCTGGGTGTCCTCCTTGATCTTCCCTTCCATGATCCGGTTGTTGAAGCCGTCAGCGAGGTCGCCGTTGACGTTGTCGAGGTAGCCGGTCTCCCACACCACCTTGCCGGCCGGAGAGATGACCTGTGCGTTGATCCACAGCTGGCGGAAGAAGTTGAAACCGCTGGGGATGTTGTGGGCGTTGATCAGGTTCTCGACGGTCACGGTGAAGTTGAAGGAGCTGCCGACGCGATGCCGCGGTGGGATGTCGATCTTGGTCACCGCGGTGCCGTTCTTGATCAGCGTCTCGCGCACCACCTTGTATTCGCCGATCAATACGCGCTGCTGGCGGATGAATTCCGCGGCGGCGGCGCGCTTGGCCGAGTCCTTCCAGGCATCTGGGAACTTGGCGTCCTTGGTGACCGTCTTCTCGAAGTCGTCGTTGCCCCAGCCCTGGATGTAGTCGAACTGCCACCATTCCTCACGGCTGACCTTGGCCAGGAAACCCTCGTCAACGGCCTGGAGCAGTTCTTCGAGCTTCTCCCTGTCCTCGGCCTTCAGCGAGGCGCCGCGGTTGTCGCGGGCGCCATGCGGGAACACGCCGGGGTGCTCGACCGGAAGATCAGGGCCGGCGAACCAGTGGCTGGACAGTGGGCGGTCCTTGGTCTGGTAGCCGTTGCGGCCGGGCATGACGGCGGCTGGTCCGGTGCGGAAGCCATCCGGGCGACCAGGATTCTGTCCGAGGTGGCAATCCTGGCAGCGCACGCCCTGCTTGGCGGCATGGCTGGACTGCCACTGGCTGAAGGTCTGCTGCAAGCGGACGTTGGTCGGGTTGAACACCTCGTGGCATTGGCCGCAGAAGGCCGACGTCTTGATCGGCGCGAAGAACTCACCCTTGGCGTGGATCTTGGCACCCTTGTCCTCGGGCTTGGTGGCGACGCCGCCCTTCTTGATCACCGCGTCGACCTCGTTGTCGGGCGTGGTGGCGAAGACCTTGGCGAAGATGGTGCCTTCGGTGACGCGCATCTGTCCGGTCGCCTTGCCGTATTTGGCGTCGATGCGGTGGCAGACGATGCAGGAGACACCTTCGAGCGATACCGGATCACGGTGGCGATTGAGCATGTCCGACGGCTCGCCCAGGGTGATGCCCACCGGGGTATGACAGCGGACGCAGAAATTGTCGATGGTGCCGCTGAACTGGCGCGAGATCTCGGCGCTCTGCGCCTCCATGGTCGGGCTGAGCTGGGCGAACGCGTGCGGCGAGGCCGACCACTCGCGGTAGTGCTGCTCATGGCAGATGCGGCACTCGCTGGAGGAAGGGAAGCGGCCCTTGGAGCGGCTGATGCCGTTGCGGCCGTCGCCCTTTCCCCCGTACATCGCGGCCAGGTGCGGGTCGAGCGTGGTGCTGTTGACGACGACCTCGGCAGTGAGGGCGGACTTGCTCTCGCCAGCGGCGAGGCCCGCCGCCATGACGGTGAGCAGTATGATCGCGAGAGGACGCAAGTTCATCGCCGTACTCCTGGCTGGGTTCTCGGGGCCCGGTCGATCCGTGGCCGAGGGCCGAACACTCGTGCGCGGGCCTTATAGCCGCCTTCGGCTGACCGGAAACACTTTTGCGGCGGGGTGTCGAGGGTGCATCGCAGCGGCTGCCGGGAGCGGTGATGGGGGCGGGGGCGGGCTCAGAATTCGTTCGCCAGACGCTTGTAGCCCTGCACCAAGGTCAGATTGGTGGCGGCAACGCTTTCCGAGAAGCTGCGCGCGTCGGCGCCCACCCGGGGGATCAGGGCGGCCTCGGCGTCGCTATGCAGATTGGTGGTCGAGGGGACGTGGAAGCCGGGTGGCAGGGTGCAGTTCTCGACCACGCTGTTGTGGCGGATCACCGAGCCGTCGCCGACCACGGCGTTGAACACCACCGAATTGAAGCCGAGGAAGACCCGGCTGCCGATGGTGCACGGCCCATGCACGATGGCGCGGTGGGCGATCGAGGTGTGGTCGCCGATGGTGACCGCCGCGCCGGCCTTGGAGTGGATGACCACGCCGTCCTGGATGTTCGAGTTGTCGCCGATGACGATCGGCGACATGGTGCCGGCCTCATCGACCTCGTCGGCGCGGATCACCGCATAGGGGCCGATGAAGACGTTCTCGCCGATCACCACCTTGCCGCAGATGATCGCGGTCTGGTCGACGTAGGCCGATGGGCGGATCTGCGGGAGATCGCCGTTGGGATTGCGGCGGATCATCTCCGGGCCCCCACGGCTGCGGTGGAAGCGGAAGCATAAGAGGAAGGTGCCATTGGTGGCACAGCCTGCCCGTTCATCGACCGGCCGCCACAGCCGCGCCTTGGTGATACTGATGGCAGGTCGTGCAGTCCTGACGGACGGTGTCGGGCTTGTGGCAGGTGCGGCAGTCGGCGATGCCCAGCGTCTTCCAGTCGTGGCCGCGGCGATGGACGCGCAGATCCTGCCAGCGTGGATCGTTCTTCGCCTCGCCTTCGGGGGCCTTCACCGAGGCATGACAGGCGGCGCAGTCGTCAGGGCCATGCGCCGTGGCGGTCCCACCCACGTGCTGGCGTTCGGCCCAATGGACGAAATGCGAGAACGGTCTGGTGAAATGCAGCGCCGGACGCTGACGCGCGAAGTCGGCGACCACGCCGTTGGCGGTGACGCCGGCGTAGTGGCACTTCGAGCAGCCGGCGCTATCGGTTTCGTTCTTGGGGCAGTTCACCCCGATTTCGACCAGCAGATCGAGGCTGCGCTTGGTCCAGTCGCTGGGCAGACGGTTGTCGGCGCGCAGCCGCCGTTCCAGCCCGGCCAGCCAGGCGGTGCTCTCGACCACCGCGCGGTCGGCATGCGGCGAGGTGCGGTACACCAGGACGGTCGGCTTGTCGGCGTGCTCCTCGGCGTCGGCGTCGTCGTCCTTGAAGCGACCAGCAGTCCAGGTCTCCGGCCGCAACCGGGTATGGACCCCGTCGACGCCGTTCTTGCCGGTACGCATCACCGCCAGCGGCTCCTCACCGACTCCGGAGAGCAGCGGCATGCCCGGCAGCAAAGCGCTGAGCACGCCGTCGTCGTGGATGCGGGCGAGGTCAGGGCGCTTGGCCGGATCGGCGAGGCTGAGCGCGAATGCCGCGAAGGCGCCGGCCTGCGGCACCAGCGGCGCCTTGGCATCCTTGCCCGGCTGGCTGGCGAGGACGGTGACACAGGCCGAGTAGAGATCCTTCTGGTGGCAGGGCAGGCAGCTGGTCTCGACGGGATGGACGCTGCGGGCATAGTCCTCGACGGTGTCGGGCAGGCGATGGCAGGCGACGCAGCCCTCGCGGTCGATGCGCTCCTTGCCCTTGGCATTCTTGGCGAACAGCGAGCCGTAGTGGCGGGCGTGGTCGAACTTCAGCGATCGCTCACGGCGGGCCAGGGCGGTGAACTCGGGATGGCCGTGCGCGAACGACTCGAACACGTTCTGGTGGCAGGCCTGGCAGGTGGCATTGGTCAGCCGGATGAGGTTGCCGTCGGCGCCGCGGTGTTCCTGATGGCAAGCGGTGCAGGCGATGGCGGCGTGGGCGCCCTGGTGCATGCGCCCACCGGGCAGCGCGTTGACCAGTGCCGCGAATCCGGAGCGCACCTGGGCGTCGGGCTTGGCCTTGCGATCGGCGGTGAGAGCGTCGACCAGGGCGCGGTTGCCGTGCGGCTGCGGGTTGGCCACGAAGCCCTTGCCGTCGGCGTGGTCATGGCAGCGCATGCAGTTGTCGGTCATGGTCGCATGACCGCCGCCGACCGGCGGGACGTGGCAGGCCTGGCAGTTGTCGGTGAGGAAGGCGTGCTTGCTGTGCAACGGACCTTCGCTGAGCAGGTCGCTACGGCTGAAGCGGAAGGCGAGCACAACGCCGAGCACCACCGAGCAGAAGGCGAGCAGGACCAGGCGGCCACGCAGCCGGCGCAGACGCGAGACCAGCGGGTACTCGAACGGACTGTTCTTGTGGCTGAATGGATTGTCGCTGGAACGGGCCATCGGATCAGGACCGGAACCAGAGTTCAATGGCGGCGTGGCAGATCGCCGCGGCGTAGGCGGCGGTAGCGCAGGGGATGTGCACGAACAGCCAGCCCTTGAGGATGCCCTGCACGAAGTAGTGCCGGTCGAGCAGCATCTTCTCGCGCGAGATCACCTCGAGATCCTCGACCGCCTCGCGCAGGTCGTCACCGACCAGGCGCGAGAGGTTGATGAAATGCCGCTGGATGCGCTGTTCGCCTTCGCCCAACCACATGAAGCGCGGCCGGCGCAGCCAGGGTCCGATGCGGTCGAAGAAGAAGCCGGCGAGCACCATGCCCTCGCTCTTGGCGAGGTTGTTCTGAACGATGCCGGCGGCCTCGTCGTGCAGTTCGACCACCTCTTCGGGGATGCGCTCCCAGATCACCTCGTTGCCGACCGTGCGCAGCAGCGGCGGCAGAAAGCGCGAGAGGATCAGGCCGATGATGCCGGTGATCGACACCGCCCAGAACAGCAGCCAGAGCACCCAGCTGAAACCGCCCACCGGCAGCCGCCAGCCGACGTGGACGTGGAAGATCCCGATGGCGGCAAAGCCCATCCACACGTGCCACTGCATCCATGTCGCGGCCATGCCGATGGGCAGCGACGACAGGCGTTTGCGCAGGCTGAACGACATCAGCGCGGTGAACAGGCCGATCAGCAGCCAGCCGGTCCACTGCGCGTTGGGCTGCAAGCGCACCTGCTGCATGGCCGCAACCAGGATGACGCCACCCACGAAAGCAACGGTCGCCACCAGTCCACGCAGGCGCCGCGGCCAATAGTTGAGGATCATGGCGACCGCACCGGGGACTTGGCCAACCTGCCAACCTGCCATCGTTCCTGCGCGCGGCCGCCGATAGCGGGCAGCGTCTCCAGCGACGACGGCATCAGTTTCCCTTCCGCCGCTCGGTCAGCGCCAGCGTCTCGGCGAAGTCGCCACGGTTGAGCGCATCGTGCGGACAGGCGCGCACGCAGGCCGGACCGCCGAGCTGGTCGTAGCACAGATCGCACTTGGTGGCCTGGACCACCGGATTGCTCTTCTGATCGACCACCTTGGTGCCGAGGTGGCGGCGTTCGACCATGCGGATGTTCTCGTACGGGCAGCTGTTGGCGCAGGTCGAGCAGCCGATGCAGGTCTGATCGTTGACCACCACCTGGCCGCCATCGCTGTTGCGGCTGATCGCTCCGGTCGGGCAGCCGATCATGCACACCGGGTCCTGGCAGTGCATGCAGGCGTTGGGGAAGAGGAAGCCGAGGCTGACCTGGCCGTGGCGCACGAAGCGCGGCTGACCGCCATGGGCGCGGCTGCACGCGCTCACGCAGTCGTCGCAGCGCGTGCAACGATCGAGGTCGATGGTCATGATGCTGGTGCCGTTGTAGAGGCGCTCAGCGGTGCCGTATTCCATCACCTCGGCTTGCAGCGGTTGCTGATGGCCCTGATCGTGGGCCGAGTCCTGCTTGTTGCCGGTCTGGCGCAGCTGCGCGGCGGCCTTGGGGTTCTCCTTCACCAGCTTGGCGACCAGGGCGATGGGCAGCTTGATGATGTCGACATAGCCGAGCGCACGCAGCGTCGAGCGGTAGCGCGGCGAACGGCCATCGAACATGGCGCGCAGGGTCGATTCGCCGAACAGCCCGCCTTTGCTCAAATAACGGCTGGTCACCTCGCCGGCGCCGACGCGGTGGCAGACGCGGGCGAAGCCGGCACGGATCAGATAGAACCATTCCGCATCGCCACCCTCGCCGGCGATGACCGGCTCGACCGCGACCGCCGCCTTGGCGTTCTGCAGGCGCTCCTTGCGCGACTTCTTGAAGGCGTTGCTCCACTCGAAGCTGCCGTGCGACTCGAATACCGCCCCCTGCTGGAGCAGCTCGTGCGCCGACTCGGGCAGCTCGGCGAACAGCGCCAAGGTCTTGAAGTGGTCGCCCTGCAGGCTGCGTTCGCGGTAGAGGCCGTCGACGTAGGTCTTGAAACCCTTGTCGTAGGCGCGCAGATCGCGCAGGCCCTGCCAGCGGATCTCGATCATTTCGCAGGGACCGTCAGCGACCACGGTGGCGCTGCGCGGCGCGCGGCCGAGCGCCGAGACCTCGCCGAACACCGTGCCTGCGCTCATCACCGGCGGCGGATCGCCGCGCTTGGTGGTCAGCGGCAGGTCCTGGAAGAACACCTGGATCGAGGCCTGGCCAAGCACCTCGCCGCGTTCATCACCGCCACTGACCGCGAGCAGATGGCCGGGCGCGCGCTGGACCGGCGGCACCAGGCTGCGCCAGACCTGGCGCAGCAGGCTCTTGTTCTTGACCGCGGTATGGCCGAGATCCTCGTCGCTGATATCGCCTTCCAGGTAGACGCGCACCTGGCCGCTGACGATGAGGAAGGCCGAGCTGCCATAGTCGCCCTGGCGCACCACCATCTGCTTGTCGCCATAACGGCGCACCGCGCAGTCATTGCGCACGATGCCATCAAGCGGCATCGAGCGCGGAAATTTGCCCTTGTCCATGCCGGCGAAGAGCGGCAGCGACAGGACGCGCTCGACCTCCTCCGGGGTCAGATCGGGATCGAAGGCGACGTCCCAGCGCTGCGGACGGGCGATCTCGTGGAAGTCGGTGCTCACAGCCGCGCCGCGACCTTACTTGTCGGTCGGCAGATTGGCGGGGATGACTTTCGCGGCGAGGTCGTCGGCCGGCGGGGTGGCATCGAGCTTGTCGTTGAGGGCGATGACTTTGACGGCCAGATCCTTGGCCAGCTCGGCGGCCTTGGCGGCGTCGAGCGCCTCGGCGGTCCAACCATCGATGGCGGCGGCGGCGGTCGCCACCGCGGACAGTTCGGCGTGGCCGGCGACCAGAGCCGCGAGTTCACCCAGGCGCTTGGCGGCGGCCTTGGCGATGGCGAGATGCTCGGTGCGCGCGGTGCCGACGGCCTTCGACTCAGCGAGCACCTGTACGGCACGCTCAGCGATCATCGCCTGACCGGCGATATGGATGGCGGCCAGGCGCGGCGGCGGATCGGCGACGAATTTGTCGCCGCGCCAGTGGCGCACGCTGCCCTGGCTGTAGGCGAGCAGTTCGAAGGTCTTCATCACGGTGTGACCGCCCTCATTGACGATGTCCTCGGGCGTACCGATGTGGCAGCGCACGCAATTGCGGTACCCGCCATTGAGCGTCCACTGCGCGGTCATTCCCTTGGACATGCACTCGGCGCGACGCTTGACCAGGAAGGCGGCGGGGTCGGCGCCGTGCTTGGCGGCGTCGTACTTGACGTTGTGCGCGGCCAGCCAATCGGCGGCGCCGCCGTGGCACTGCTCGCACGACAGTGGTTCGACCTTGGGCGCGCCCTGCTGGTTGAGCCAGACCGTGCCATGACAGGCGACGCAGCGCGTGTCCGGCGCCAGCGCCTTTTCGTAGCCGACCTTCTTGGCCATCTCGGCGCCGGCGCTGCCGGCCTTCACGAATTCCTTGAACATCTTCCAGTGCTTGGTCTCGGCCTCGTGCGCATGAACCGCCTCGTGGCATTCCTTGCACTGCTTCGAACCGATCGCTTTGACCTCATCAGCGCCCACGAGCGCGGCACCCAGGACAAACATCAGGATGACGGGGCGCGACATCATGGTCACCTCGACGGGCACGGGTACGACAGGCTGCGAATCCATAGCGCAGGGCGGAGGGCATCTCAAGCGCGATCTCGCACCCTCATCAGTTGTTCGCCAAGCCGGCGAAGCCGGACGGCGCACGGTGGGGCCTGGCGAACCGGCGGCTGGAAAGGCAGCTTGCTAATCAGTGACGCGTTCGAGCTGCACCGGCCCCTTGACCACGCACTGGCAGCCGAGGTAGACGCCGGGATCGAACTGGCCCTTGAGGCTCTCGTCGGTCCACACCACGTACTCGACACCTTTGACGATCTTGTACTTGCAGGACTGGCAGGCGCCGGCGCCGTGGCACGAGCCGAAGGCGTCGAAGGGCGGATTGACGCCTTCCAGCGCCTCGGACACCGAGGCCGCCGAGAACGGCACCGTGCACAGGCCACTGGCGCCGGCGAAGATCACACACGGCCCGAGGATCGGCTGCGCGGCCTGGGTGGGCGCCTCCGGGATGATCGTACGCGGCACCGCCGGGCCGGGGGCGGGCTTGATCTCCTTGAGGCGCTCGCGGCGACGCTTGGCGCAGTCGCTGAGCACCTGGTCGATCTGCTCCTCATCGACCAGCTTGACCTCGAAGGCCTCGGCGGCGCGCCCGAGCCGCAGGATGACCGCGGCGGCGCCGAGATCGATCTCGTGGACACCGGTGAAATGCAGGTCGTTGCAGTAGCTGCCGGCGGCGCCGAGATTCTCCAGCCGCAGCTTGACGCCCTGGGTCTGCACGCGCAGGTGCTGGCGGCCGACGGCGTTGTTCTGCTGGTCGATCTCCTTGCGCTTGGCGTCGGGCAGGGCGACGAAGTACTCGAAGCGCTGGTAGCTGATCTCGCAGGTGCGGCTGCGGCCGACCAGGACGTTGGCGGAATCTCCGAGCACGAACACCTCGGCGTCGGCGATGCCACCCTTGCCGATCATGATCGGGATCTGTGCGCCCATCGTGGTTTCCTCAGGGTCAAAAGCTGGCGCGGGATGCTAGATGCCGAAGGCGGTCGCGCCATCGTCGACTGGTGGCGGCGGCCGACGAACAGGCCGCTGAAGAGCTGAAGAGCTGAAGAGCCGCCCGCTGCTCTGCGCAGCGCATGTTCGCGCGGCGCTGGACCGCCAATTTTTCGCGAAACCACGGTGCTTCAGGTTTTGCTTCCGGGAGCCAACCGCCCTCCAAACCCCCGCAGGCCGCTGGTTCAGCAGCCTGCTGGTCGGTGCACGCTGCGGGGCATCGCGAGGTGGACCCGCCGGCGCCCGGCTGCCGACCCCGGTGCGGCCCGCGCCGGCAGTCTGGTCAGTCGATCCGTTCGAGCTGCACCGGGCCGGTCACCGTGCATTGGCAGGCGAGGATCTCGTCGGCCGCGCAGCCGCTCTCCTTGCGATAGTCTGCGTCGCTCCACACCACGTGTTCACGGCCAGCCAGCACGCGGTGCTTGCAGCCCCAGCACGAGGGGGCGCCATGGCACGGCCCCCAGGGCTCCCACGGCGCCTGGGCAACCTCGAGCGCTTCAGCGACGGAGCCGGCGGCAGCGAAGGGCGCGCTGCAGCGACCACCCGCTCCTACGAAGACTAGGCAGGGTCCCGTTGCCGGCACCGTCTGCGGACGCGCGCTGGGGCCTCCGGCATTGGCGATCGGCGCGGAAATGGGCGCGGCGACCGGAGCCGGAGCCGACGCCGCCTTGCGCGTCAGCCGACGCTGGCGACGACGCTCGCGGCACTCGTTATCGAGCTGGTCGAACTGCTCGGCAACGATCAGCCTGATCTCGTAGGACTCGAGCGCCTGGCCCAGGCGCAGCGTCGCCGGCGCTTCGGTCAGGTCGGCTTCGTGGACGCCTTGGAAGACCTGGCCGTTGAAGGTCGAGACGCCCTGGCTGCCGAGATGCTCCATGCGCAGGCGGCAGCCGACGACGCTGAGCCGCAGGTGCTTGCCGCTGACCCCCATGTTCTCGGTGTCGATACGCGCCTGGTCGGCCAAGGACAGTTCCAGGTAGGCGTCGAAGCGATGCAGGCTGACGTCGCAGTTGCGACTGCGGCCGAGCACCAGCACCTTGCCTTCGAAGAGCGGGATCACCTCGTCATCGGCGATGCCGCCTTTGCCCAGCATGACCGTGATCATCTCACCCACGACGGTTCCTCCTGACGAGGGGCGCGACCAAGCGCCCTGATCCGTGCCACGGCCTCAACCGGCCGGTGGTGCGTCGCCGCCGACGGCCTTGGCCTTGCGCGGCGCCGCCGGACCGAAGGCCTCGAAGTGGATGTTGGGGATGTCGACGCCCTGCGCCTCGAGGCCTTCGCTGATGCCGCTCATCATCTCGGGCGGGCCGCACATGTAGTAGGCCCGGCCGCTGAGGTTGTAGAGCAGGGCCCTGCGGATGAGGTTGAGGTCGACGCGGCCCTTCAAGCCCTTCCACGAACCGTCCTCGGGCGGACGGCTCATGACGATGTGGAGGTGGAAGTTGGGATGCGCGACCTTGAGTTCGTCCAACTGCTTGCGGTAGGCGATGTCGGCCTCGTTGCGCACGCCGAAGAACAGGTCGATGCGGTTGCGGCGCTTCTGATGCAGGAATTCCTGGGCCATGCTCCACACCGGCGTGATGCCGATGCCGCCGGCGATCAGTACCAGGTCGAGCCGCTGCGCCGGATCGAGGAAGAACTTGCCCGCCGGTTTCTTCAGTTCGACCACGTCGCCGGCCTTGATGACGCCGTGCAGATGCTTCGACATCACGCCCTGGGACTTGACCGAGATCTGGTAGTAGTCGCCGCAGTGCGGCGCGCTCGACAGCGAGTAGCAGCGGATGACCGGTTTGGCCTGGCCTTCGACGGTGCGCTGGATCTGCAGATACTGCCCGGCCTGGAACGGCGCCAACGGCTTGCCCTCGCCGTGCACGAAACGGAAGCTCTTCACGTCGGGCGTCTCGTCGATCACCGCCAGGACCTTGTAGGGCTCCCACCCCGCCGGCTTCGGTGGCGGCGGCACGGCGGCGGCGGGCAGGCCGGGCGGCGCTGCCGGAGTGCCCATGGTCATCATGGTGTGCATGGTCCCGCCGCCGACGGCAGCAGCAGCGGGACGATTGCCTGAGCCCTGCGCGATCAACTGGTCGGCCTTGACGTTGATCGCCTGCGAACTGGCGGCCGGGCTACCCAACGCGCTGGCGCGGAACATGGTCAGCTTGCCGGCATCGGGTACGGCGCGCGCAGCCAGCGACTGGAGATCCACGGTCCGCTGATCGACCCGTGCCAGGCGTTCGCGACGCTCGCGCAGCAGGCCGGCGAGACGGGCGATGGCTTCGAAGAGGATCAGGGCGATGGCGACGATGAGGACGATGATCAGCCCGTTCAACCACCACACCGACATCGGGACGTCGTACCCGGTGACGGTGGGGACCCGGATCTCGGCCGTGCCTGCCGGAGGAGCCGCCGTCGTCGTTACCGGAGGAGTGCTGGATGCGTTTGCCATGAGGCGTCCTTCCGCCGCACCGTGATGGCCATCGGCGAAAGCAATTCAAGCGCGGGGTGCCTGGACGGTCCTGGACGGCGCGAGGTTGCGAGGTTGCGAGGTTGCGAGGTTGCGAGGGGAAGAGGTGAGGTGCAGCCGCCCTTCGCGCCCTCGCGCCTTCGCGCCCTTCGCGCACTGCCCCTACTGATGGTACTGATGACAGGTCGTGCACGCCTGGCTGACCTCGCCCTGACGATGGCACTGCGTGCAGGTGGCGACGCCCAGGTGCTGCCAGTCACCGGCGTGACGGTGGGTCTCCAGTCGGCGGCGGCGGTCGTCGAGCAGCGGATGGCCGGCGGGGTCGAAGGCGGCCTTCACCACCTGATGGCAGCTTGAACAGTCCGCCGGCTTGCCGGCCTGGGCCAAGCCGGAACGGGCGTGGATGAAATGCGAGAAGGTGCGCATGAAGGCCGGCGGTACGTCGGCCGGCCGCTTGAAATCGCCGAGTCCGCTGCCAGCGGACTCCTGGCCGACGTAGTGGCATTTGCTGCAACGCGGCGTCGCCGCCTTGGCCGGGTCGAAGGGGATGGCGCCGACATCGATCAGGAAGCGCCGCACGTTGTCGCGCCAGGGACCGGCCGCCGGCGTGCCGGCGATGGCCGGTCGCATTTCGGTGTCACGCGCCGACAGCCAGGCCAGCCAGCCGGAGACCAGGGGATCGCGGTGGCCGAACTGGGGATGCAGCGGACCGACGGTGCGGTAGTTGAGCGCCGCCGGTTCGTCGTCGGCGAGCTTGACCGCGCGCCACTGGCCGGGCGGCAGTTCGGCCTCCTGGGCGATCTCCTTGACCCGATCGGCCTTGAGCAGCGCCAGGTCCTCGGAGCCGATGCCGGCGACCAGGTCCGCGCCGGCGACCGCGCGCAGACCTTCCAGGGTGAAGAGGTCGTCCTTGCCCAGCGGCTTGAGACGGCCGGCGGCGTTGAGCTGCTCGACCAGTTGGGCGAATGCGCTGGGCGCGCTGCCGCGGGCGGTGAGCAGCGGGAAGCTGGTGGTCGGCACGTCCTTGTCGTGGCAGGTCATGCAGATGATCTCGGCACGCTTGACCACCGGGGTGAGGTGCTCGGGATGCTCGGGAGCGAGGTGGCAGGCGGTGCAGCTCGACGTCGCGCGCTGGTCGGTGTTCAGACGCGCGAACTGCTCGGTCATCTTGTCGAAGTGGCGGCCGTAGTGGGTGGCGTGGTCGAAACGCACCTGGCGCGGCCGACGGGCCGGAAGATCGCCCAGTTCGGGGTGGCCGTGATCGAAGGACGGGAAGACATTGCGATGGCAGGCCGAGCAGGTGGCGGTGGTCACGGCGGTGAGGTCGGCGCCGCCGCGATGCTCCTGGTGGCAGGCGGTGCAGGCGATCTCGGCGTGGGCGTCGCGGCGACCGCCGGGCTGGGCGTTGGCCCAGGCGACGAAGCCGAGGCGCTGCGCCGGCCGCTGCGCCGAGGCCGTGGTCAGCCGACGGGTGCGCGCGCGATCGCCGTGCGGCTCGGCGTTCATGGTGGCGTGGCAGCGCAGGCAGTTGGTGGTCTTGCCGTCGAGACGGACATGGGTGGGATCGTCGTCGGGCGCATGGCAGACGGCGCAGTCGTCACCGATGAAGGCGTGCTTGCTGTGCAACGGCCCTTCGCTGACCAGGCCGGTGCCCTGGCGATAGGCGACCCCAAGCACCAGCAGCAGCAGCGCGCCCGCGATCAGCGACACCCGCCCACGCAGCCGGCGCAGGCGCGACTGCATGGGCTGCTCGTGGCTGCTGACCTTGTGATGGAAGGGATTGCCTTGGGGCCGTGCCATGGGTCAGCCGTGGTAGGCGAGGATGATGGCGGCGTGGTAGATGGCCGCGATCAGGGCGAGGACGGCGAGCGGGATGTGCACGAACAGCCAGCCCTTGAGCACGCCCTGCACCAGCCAGTGGCGGTCGAGCAGCAGCTTCTCGCGGACGATCGCCAGGAGATCGGCGACCGGCGCGGCCAGCGCCGGGCCGGCGGCGCGGGCGAGCACGGCGAAGCGTGCGGCGATGGCGGCTTCGGCGCCCAGGCGCCAGGTCCGGCGCGGCGTCGCCAATTCACCGTCGAGGCGGTCGACGAAATGCCGCTTGAGCGTCTCGGCGCCGGGCGTTCCGGCGCAATCCTCGACCACCGCCGCCGCCTCGGCGTGCAGCGCCAGGGCACGTTCGGGGATGCGCTCATAGATGATCTCGCCGCCGATGGTGGCGAGCAGCGGAGGCAGCAGGCGGCCGAGCGCCAGGCCGACCAGTCCGGTGACGACCACGCTCCAGTACAGGCTGTAGAGCAGCCAGCTGAACGTTCCGATCGGCAGCCGCCAGCCGATGTGAATATGGATGACCGCGATGGTGGCCAGACCAAGCCACACGTGCCAGCCCAGCCACAGCGCGTTGCCGCCGACCGGCAGCGAGGGCACGCGCTTGCGCAGGTTGAACGCGGCGAGCACGGCCAGCGCGCTGAGCATGGTCCAGCCGCTCCACAGCCGGTTGTCTTCCAGCCGGGCGGCGCGGAAGGCGGCCAGGGCGAGGACGCCGGCGATCGCCAGCGCGGTCAGCCCGGGCAGCCACAGGCGCCGCGGGCGCAGCCAGGCGCTCACGCCCCCTCCCGCCGCCGCGCCAGGTCGAGCAGTCCCGGCAAGGCGTCACGGCTGAGCGCATCATGGGGACAGGCGGAGACGCAGGCCGGACCACCGGGCTGGTTGTGGCAGAGATCGCATTTGGCCGCGCGCAGCAGCGGGTAGCCGCCAGGATCGAGCACCTCGGCGCCGTGGTGACGCCGTTCGACCATGCGGATGTTGTCGTAGGGGCAGGTGTTGGCGCACGACGAGCAGCCGATGCACAACTGATCATTGACCACCACCTGGCCGCCGTCGTCGTCGCGGGCGATGGCGCCGGTCGGGCAGCCGACCAGGCACACCGGATCCATGCAATGCATGCAGGCGTTGGGGAAGAGGAAACCCTGGCTGGTGGGGCCGTGGCGAACGAAGCGCGGCTGACCGTTGTGGGTCTGGCTGCACGCGCGCACGCAGTCGTCGCAGCGCGTGCAGCGCTCCAGGTCGATGGTCATCACACTGGTGCCGTTGTAGTGGCGGGTGGTCCCCAGTGCTTCGAGCAGGTCGACGGCGGCCGGCGCCAGCGTGTCGGCGCCGACCCCGGCTACGGACGCCGGCCGGCGGGCGCGGTTCTCGCGCAGCCAGGCGATCGCCTTACCGTTGCCGGCGACCAGCTCGGCGACGACATCGAGCGGGAAGCGCACCAGTTCGACGTGCCCGAGCGCGCGCAGTCGGGCGCTGTACTCGCGGGCGCGGTCGTCGAGATGGTTGAGCAGGGCATCATCGCCGAACAGCGCGCCCTTGGCGAGATAGCCGAGCGTGGTCTCGCCATCGCCATCGACGCGGCAGCGGCGCACGAATCCCGAACACACCAGGTACAGCCACTGCGCCGGCTGACCGTGGTCGCAGATCAGCGGTTCGCGTGCGATGTCGCCGGCGCGGCGCTGGTCCTGCTGGCCGGTCTGGTAGGTGCTCTGCCAGTCGAAGCAGCTATGGGTCTCGAACACCGCCGCTGCACGCAGCGCGTCCTGGGCATAGGACGACAGCAGCGAGAACAGCGGGGAATGGCGGAAGTGGTCGCGCTGAAGGCTGGTCTCGCGGTAGCGGTCGAAGATGTAGCCGGACAGGCCGGGGTCGGCGACGCGCAGGTCGCGCACGCCCTGGGCGCGGATCTCGACCACCTCGCAGTCGGTGGCCGCCTCGACGGTGGCGCTGCGCGGGGTGCGGCCGATCGCCGACATCTCGCCGAAGAAGGTTCCCGGCCCCAGGCGCGGCGGTTCCTCGTCGCGACGTGCCGCCACCGGCAGGTCCTGGAAGTAGACCACCAGGGCGTGCGGGCTGACCACCGGCGCCTCGCCGGCCGGCACGGCCAGCAGATGCCGCGGCACGCGTTCCGGTGACGGCCGCAGGTTGCGCCAGATCCGTCCCAGGATGCCCGGTGGCGATTCCGGACGCAGTTCCTCGTCGGGATAGTCGTGATCGTCGCCGAGAATGCCGCGCAGGCTGACGCGCAGCTCACCGGAGACGACCAGGAAGGCCGACGAACCGAGATCGCCCTGACGCATCAGCACCTGGCCGGCGCTGAGGCGGCGCAGCGCGCAGTCGTTGCGCACGATGCCTTCGAGCGGGGCGCGCACCGCGAAATTGACCGGATCCATGCGCTGGAACAGCGGCAGCCCGAGGACGCGCGCGACGTCGGATTCGGTCATCCCGGCCGCGAACGGCGCCTTCCAGCGCGCGGTGAAGCCACCGGACGGGGCGCGCGGCGTCATGCGTCCTGCCGGGGCGGAGTCGGCGGCCGGAGCGGCATGGTCATTTCTCCGGCAGCGACGCCGGCACCAGGCGCGCGGCGAGGGCGGCACTGATGGGCACGCGGTCGAGCCGGATGATCAGCGCGGTGATCGGCGCCGCGAGGTCGCCGGTCATCGCCACGAACAGTTTCGTCCACTCGCCGTCGGTATCGGCGTCGAGCTGCGCGGCGGTGAGCAGGGTGCCTTCCTTGGCGCGCTTCGCCGACCACAGCGGTCCGCTGATCGCCAGGATCGGCTTGAGGTCGTCGAAGTCGGCGGCATGCGCCTGCCAGATCTCATAGAGGCGCTTGCGCGCGCCCTGGGCGAGGGCGAGGTGCTCGCTGCGATAGCGGCCGCTCTGCTTCGCCTTGGCCAGAGCGGTGACCGACTGTTCGAGCTGGAAGGCCTGGCCAGCGAGGTACACCGCCGCCTGGCGCGGCACGCTTGGCGGCTCGCGCTTCTCGCCGTGCCAGTGGCGCACGGTGCCGAGGGAGTAGGCGAGCAGTTCGAAGCCCTTGGTGGTGGGGTGGCCGCCATGGTTGACGATCTTCTCGTCGGTGCCGGCGTGGCAGACGAAGCAGGCCCGGTAGGTGCCGGTGATCGACCAGCTCGGGTGCATGCCGGTGGCCACGCTGCGTTCGCGGCGCTTGGCCAGGAAGGCGGCCAGATCGCCATCGGTGGCGGGGTCGTGCTTGTCGTTGTGCGGCTCGATGTAATCAACGGCGGCGCCGTGACAGGACTCGCACGACACCGGTTCGAGACGGGTCAGGCCCTTGTCATTGGTGTAGGCGTGGCCGTGGCAGTCGATGCAGCGGTGCCCCACTTCGCGCGGCTTGTCCAGCCCCAGCTTCTTCGCCACCGCGTTGTCCTCGCGGTTGAAGTCCTTGAACCCGGACCAGTGCTTGGTCTTGATACTGGTGTCGTAGGCCATGGCGTGGCAGTTCTGGCACTGCTTGGCACCGATGGCGGTGTGGTCGGCGGCGCACACGGCGGCGGCGGCTATCAGGACGAGCGGGATGAGCAGGGTTCGCATAGGCAATGGGCGCCTGGACTGGTCGAAAAGCGTGGCGCAGCTTCCCGGCCATGCTCCGGGCACGCAACTGCTTTTCAGCAGGCGGGCTGATCGCGGAGCACGTGCAGGCGACCCGGCGGCGCCGCGGCGTGGACAGCGAAGACGACCGGACGCGACCGACGATCCCTGCCCAGCCTCTCAAACTGGCGCCACGGACACCGGCTGCTATGACGCTTCGCTCACCTGCGCCCCGGAGCCGCCATGCATCGCCCCCTGCTCACCTGGTCAGCCACCATCGCCCTCGCCGCCGCGCTCATCGCTGGCTGCACCTCATCCAGCGCGACCACCGCCAGGGATACCGACACCGATGGCGTCGGCACCTATCCGCCCGCACCGGCGGGAGCGTGGAAGCCGCGCCTGGGTGTGCCCAAATTCGCAGTCAGCGGTGGCGACCAGGACACCGCCAGCGCCTCGGAAGTGGCGGCCGATCAGCTCACCACGCTGTGCACCGACAGCGAGCGCTTCCGGGTGATCGAACGCGTCCAACTCGAACAACTGCTGCAGGAGCAGGGCCTGGCCGGCGTGGTCAAGGAGGGCGAGGTGGCCAAGACCGGCCAGGTGCGCGGCGTCGACTACCTGATGATCGGCAAGATCACCAACTTCCAGGTCAAGGCCGAGAAATCCTCGGGGGGATTCAACCTCGGTTCGATCGCCGGCAAGTTCGGCGCCTTCGATCTCAACAACTCGAAGTCGGTGATGACGGTCGAATGCGGCGTCGACCTGCGCGTGGTCGACCCCGCCAGCGGCGAGGTGGTTGCCGCCAAGACGACCGACTACAAGCGCACCGACTCGCTGAGCGCCTTCGGCGTCGGCGTGCTCGGCTACCGCAACGAGGCCAAGGCCGAACTGAAGATCGACAAGGCCAACCAGGGCAAAATCCTCCGCCTCGCCCTCGACGAGACCTTGCGCAAGATGCTGCCCAAGCTCGACAAGCTGCTGGTCGAGAAGGGCGCCGCCGCCGGCGGCAAGGCGCCGTAAGACTATCCGCTGACGCGAACCGCCGACGCGCTCAACGCGTCGCGCGGTCGGTCGTGCGGTGGTGCTCCGCCTGGGAACACCACCGCGACTGGACCGACGCTTGCCGTTCAGGCCGGACGTCGCAGCCCCAGCCGCTCACTGCGCGGTGAGATCCACGGCGTTGTCGCCAGGTTGCAGTTCGACGCGCTGCGTGCGCTCGCCACCGCCAGGCAGGATCACCACGATCGCCACCATACCTGGCGGCAGCGGCATGCCGGGTTCGTAAGCCAGACCGGAGACCGCAATGGCGGCACCGGCCGGGTAGCCCAACACCGTCAGCCGCGCCGGCGCCGGCAGCGGATTGCTCAGCCGGGTCACCTGGCCACCCGGCAGCAGGACGCTGACCTTCTCGTCGATCTGGCCGGGCTTGACCAGACGCACCTCGTGGCGGCCCGGACCGAGGTCGCGTAACAGCAGTGGGGTGACCCCACGACGGACGCCGTCGATGTGCACCTCGGCGCCGTTGGGGAGCGAGGTCAGACTCACGCTGGCCAGATTGCGCACGATCAGCCGCGCCGGCGTCGGCGCGCGAGCCGGAGCGGCCGGAGCGCGCGCAGCCGCCTGCGCAGCAGCCAGAGCGGCGGTGAGTTCGGGGCTGCCCACCAGCGGCGGGGCGCTGGAGCCGGGCGGCACCGGCAGCGTGCCGATCGCCTCGACAACCGGCGAGGACGGCGCGGCGACGACGGGCGGGGCGGTCGACGGCGGTGGCGTGACCGGCGCGCGGGCGACGACGGACGGCGGAACCGACGCGGCCGGTTGCGGAATCGACGGTGGCGGCACCTCGGCGACCGCCGGAAGCGGAACGGACACGGCCGGAGGCGGCGCGACGCCGACGGAGGGTGCCACTGCCGGCATCACCACTGATGGCGGTGCGACCGGCGGAGCCGCGACGGCAGTAACGACTGCTGACGCCGGCGGCGCAGCGGCAGCGGGAGTGCCCGCTTTTGCGGCCGCGGTGGCAGGGATCTTCGGCGCCGGCGGGGTCGCCGGTGCCGGCGGGGTCGCCGGTGCCGGCGGGGTCGCCGGTGCCGGCGGGGTCGCCAGTGCCGGCGGCGCAGCGCTGGTGGTCTCCCGGCCCGCCAACGGTGCGACGGCCACGCCGATCGCCGCCGACGGTTCCCGCGTCCGCAGTCCCCATACCGTCAGGGCGACCACCGCTGCGACTGCGGTGACCAGCCAGGGCCAGCGCGCCGGGCGTGGTGGCGTGGGAGTCTCCACCGGCGCAGCGACGTTGCCGATCAACCGCTCCTCGCTCCAGGACAGGCGGGCGGCGCCACCCTGGGCATGTTCGATGCGCTCGATCTCGGCGATCAGCGTCGCCGGCTCCTGCGGCCGTTGGGCGGGATCCTTGGCCAGGAGGCGGTCGACCAGGTCGGCGACCGGTCGCGGACAGCCGGCGATCACGTCGCACAGGTGGCGCGGGGCCGCTTCGAGGTGCTGGACCATGACCTGCACCGGCGTCGGCGCCGAGAACGGCAGCCGACCGGCGATCATCTGCCACAGCGTCACGCCCAGGCTGTAGAGATCGCTGCGGATGTCGCTGGCCTCGCCACGCGCCGCTTCCGGCGAGATGTAGTTGGGGGTGCCGAGGATGGCGCCGGACTGGGTCAGCCCGGCATCGCCGCCGCCGGTGGCGCGGGCCAGGCCGAAATCCATCACCTTCACCCGGCCGCCGAAATCGATCATCAGGTTGTCGGGTTTGATGTCGCGGTGCACCAGCGTCTGCGCGTGCGCCGCCGACAGACCTTCCGCCGCCAGCCGGCACACCACCAGCGCCACCGGCACCGGCAGCGCGCCCTGGGTCTTGATCACCTGGCCGAGGGTGCGGCCGGCGACGTACTCCATGATGATGTAGTAGAGCCCGCCGACGGCGTCGTCGCGCCCGGCATCGAAGATCTGCACCACGTTGGGATGGCTGAGCCGCGCCACCACCCGCGCTTCGCGCACGAAACGATCGAGAAACTGCTGATCGCCGGCGCGGTCCGGCAGCATGGTCTTGAGCGCCACTTCGCGCCCCAGGCTGGCCTGGGTGGCGCGGAACACCGCGCCCATGCCGCCGCGACCGAGCAGGGTGTTGATGGCGCAGCCGCCGATGCTGCGTCCGACCAGGGCATCAAGCGTAGCTGCCCCGGGCGGTGTCCGGCCGGCAGTGGCCACAGTCGGCGCCTGGCCATCGACCGCGGGATGCGGCCCCAGACGTCCGGCCAGACCGGTCATGGCGGTGTCATCGGCACCGACGGCGATGGTAGGCGCCTGGCCATCGACCGCGCGACCAGCGATGGCGGTCATCACGGTGGCGCCACCGGACAAGGTCTGGCCGCTCGCTGCTGCTGCTGCGGGCGGTAGTGCCACGCCGGTGACGGAGGTGACGTCGCCGGACAGGGTCAGACCATTCGCCGCCGCTGCTGACGCGGGCGGGGGCGGGGGCGTCACGCCGGTAACGGAAGTGACGTCGCCGGTCGCCGGCGCCTCGTTCAGGCGCGTACGCTCAGGATCGACGGACGATGGTTCAGCCACGCAAAGGACCTCGCGCGGACGTTAGCGCCCGGTGTTGGCGCCGGAAGTCCGGACCGGGCGGCACCGCGGATTCAGAGGGTGGGCACGAATCGCGGACTGACGCCATTTGCGCCTGATTGTGCGACCGTCCATCTCGCATCGATGCTCGGCGCTACGCGCCTGCGCGCCACCGCTGCCGGGATGCCGATGCGGGGCCCTCCCCGCATCGGCGTCCTGTGCGTCGAGGCTGCCGGGTTGCGTCGACGCGGCCCTGCCCGCCGACGCGACGCGGGAACCGCTCTCGCAAGTCTCCGACGACGGCGACCGTGCCGGAAGACCGACCCAGCCTCTCAGATCGCCGGCATCACCTGCCCGCCGCACACCGGGAGGTAGACGCCGGTGATGAAATTGGCGAGGTCGCTGGCCAGGAAAGCGACGACGTTGGCGACGTCCTGGTCGGTGCCGCGCCGGCGCATGGGCACGTTCTTCTCGTAGGCGGGCTGGCGCTCGCTGCCGGCGGCGCGGTGCTTGTCGCTGATCATCCAACCCGGCGCCACCTGGTTGACGGTGACCTGGTGCTCGGCCACCTCCTTGGCGAGCACGCGAAGCACGCCGTCCATGCCGCGCTTGCCCGCGACGTAGGCGCCCTGGGTGGGATTGTTCTGCATCGCGCACTCCGTGTTGATGGCGATCACCCGCCCGCTGCGGCGCGCGACCATGGCCGGGACGAAGGCCTGGGCCATGGCGACGTTGTGCACCACGCAGGAACGGTACTGGCTGGTGAAATCGGCGATCGGCTGGTCGAGCACCGCCGTCCAGGCGTACTGGCTGACGGCATTGTTGACGATGATGTCGGCGTCGCCGAGCTGGGCGGTGACGACGTCGCGCATGGCGTTGACTGCGGCGGGATCGCCGACATCGGCGGCGACGGTGATGGCGCGCACGCCCTGGGCAGCCAGTTCGCCGCGCAGCGTTTCGGCGCGCTCACGGCCGCTGTGGTAATGCACGGCGATGTGCGCGCCGCACCTGGCCAGGGTGCGCGCGATGGTCCGCCCGAGTTCGCCGCTGGCACCGGTGACGACGGCGATGCGGCCACGCAGATCGATGTCCATGCCAGACTCCGTTGGCGGGCCATGGTGGCAGCGGTGCCGGCGCGTCGAGTGCCACCGACCGGCGTGCCTGGCCACCGTTGGCTCCCGCCCCCTGCCGCCTACCGTGTCGCCTGTGGCCATCCCCGATCTCAGTCCGCATGCCCTGGCCAGCCTCATCGCCATCGCCGAGCACGGGTCGCTCAGCGCCGCGGCGAGGGCGCGCGGACTCACCCAACCCAGCATCTCGCGCCAGGTCCAGGATCTCGAAGCCCGGCTCGGCGCCCAACTGATCGAGCGCGGCGCGCACGGCGCGCGGCTGACGCCGGCCGGCGAGATCCTCGCCGATGGCGCCCGCGGTGTGCTCAGCGCGCTGGCGGCGCTGCCGGAACAGGTGCGCAACCGGCGCGGCGAGATCAGCGGCCGGGTGCGGCTGGGCACCGTCGATTCGGTCGGCATCTACGTTCTGCCGCCGCTGCTGGCGCGCTTCCTCGCCGCCCATCCCCGCGTCGAGGTCAAGGTGGTGTGCCAGTCCAGCCCGCAACTGATGGCGATGTTGCTGGCCGATGAGATCGACGTCGCCGTCGCCACCACCGAGAACGCCAAGCTGGTGTGCGAGCGCCTCTACCAGAACCCGTTGGTGCTGGTCCATCCCAACGGCCTGCCGCGCGAGCAGGTGCCGGCGACCATGGCCCAGCTCAGCCAGGCGCGGGTGGTCACGTTCGCTCCCGGCCTCACCGTGCGCACGCTCATCGACCAGGCCTTCGCCAAGGCCGGCCTGCCCTTCAAGCCGGTGCTCGAACTCGCCAACGTCGAGGTGATCAAGGCGATGGTGCGCGCCGGTCTCGGGCTCGGCATCCTCCCCGATGGCTGTGTGCAGGGCTTCGAACTGGTCACCGCCACCATCAAGGGGCTGAACGCGGCGCGCACCATCCGGCTGCTCTTCCGCCCCGGCAGCCAGCCGTTGGCGACGCAGCACCTGGTCGACTGGTTGCGCCAGTTGCGCGCACTGTAAGCGCCGGCGCGGCAGGGACGGCCAACAGCGGGCGTGGCCTGCCGTAGATCCGACGCGGGCAGTCGTCATCGTCGTCATCGTCAGCTGCACCTCGGAGCCACCCATGCCCGTCCGGTCCGTCCCGCTCGCCCTGCTCGCCCTCGCCCTCGCCCTGCTGGTGCGTCCCGTCCACGCCGAAGCCATGCGCGCCGGCGAGTTCTTCAGTGGCGGCAAGGGCTGGTTGAATACCGCCGAGCCGCTGACCAATGCCCAGCTCAAGGGCCACGTCGTGCTGCTCGATTTCTGGACCTACTGCTGCATCAACTGCATGCACGTCATGCCCGACCTCGCCTTTCTGGAGGCGAAGTACCATGACCAGCCGCTGGTGGTGGTCGGGGTGCATTCCGGCAAGTTCGACCACGAGAAGGACGCCGCCAACATCCGCGCCGCCGTGCTGCGCAACCGCATCGTCCACCCGGTGGCGGTGGACAACGACTTCGCGATCTGGAACCGCTTCGGGGTCAACTCGTGGCCGACGTTCGTGCTCATCGACGCCACCGGCAAGGCGGTGGCGCGCTTCTCGGGCGAAGGCCAGCGCGAACGTCTCGACCAGGCCATCGCCAAGCTGCTCGCTGAGGGCAAGGCCGCTGGCGTCCTCGCCGCCAAGCCGCTGCGCTTCAAGCCCGAGGTCGACGATGACGCCGGTCGCGCCCTGTCCTTCCCCGGCAAGGTGCTGGTCGACGACGCCGGCAAGCGCCTGTTCATCGCCGATACCGGCCACCACCGCATCCTGGTCGCCGATCCCGCTGGCGCCGTGCAGCGGATCATCGGCAGCGGCGCGCCCGGGCTGGTCGACGGCGCCGACGGGGCCGCGCGCTTCAACGAGCCGCAAGGCCTGGCGCTGTCCGCCGATGGCGCGCGGCTCTACGTCGCCGACCGGCTGAATCATGCCCTGCGTGCGATCGACCTCGCCAGCGGCGTCGTCACCACCTTGGCCGGCGACGGCCAGCAGGGCCACGACCGCACCTTCGAAGGCCCGGCCAAAGGCGCGCGGTTGAACAGCCCCTGGGACCTGCTGCGCATCGGCGACCGCCTGATCATCGCCATGGCCGGCACCCATCAGTTGTGGCAGTACACCCTGGCTGACCAGCGCCTCGCCGTGCTGGCCGGCAGCGGGCGCGAGGACTGCATCAACGGCGACAACGCGGTGGCGGCCTACGCCCAGCCCAGCGGGCTGGCCGGTGGCGCCGACGCGGTCTACGTCGCCGATTCCGAGGTCAGCAGCATCCGCGTCCTGGTTCCCGAGGCCTCCTCGGGCAAGACCCGCACCCTGGCCGGCAGCGCCGACCTCTTCGGCTTCGGCGCCGCCGACGGCACCGCGGCGGCCGCGCGCTTCCAGCATCCGCTCGGCGTCGCCCTGGTCGGTGGCGAGCATCCCGTGCTGTGGGTGGCCGACACCTACAACCACAGCCTGCGACGCATCGATCCCGGCACCGGCGCGGTCACCACCCTGGTCCTGACCGGCACCGATCCGGCCGGCCGGCCAATGCGCCTGCGTGAACCGGGCGGCCTGCACGCCGGCGCCGCCGGGCTCGTGGTCGCCGACACCAACCAGCACCGCATCGTGGTGGTCGATCCCGCCACCGGGGCGGCCCGGGTGCTCGACGTGCGGCTGCCGACCATCGGCAAGTAGCCCGCGGTTTCGGCAACCTGCGCGGGATGAGTCCTTTCATCCGCGTCCCTGTCGGTATGCCATGACGTCCATGGCGGATACGGCGCCCGACCCGACGCGCATCCTCGAAGAGGAGATCCAGCGTGCCCGCGATGCCGGCGACCACGGTCGCCTGCTCGCCCTGGCCAGCGCGCTGCTCGGCACCGTCGAGCGTACCGGCGGGCGGGCGCAGGCGGGACCGGACGCCCGCGCCCAGGCGCTGAAGGATCTCATCGGCGAGAGCGCGCGCACCCTGATCGAGGCCAGCGTTCCCGGCGACCTCGAAGCGGCGCTGGGTTGGGCGATGACCTGGATGAAGCTGTGCCGGTCGGAAGCGGCGCGCGCCTGGATCGGTTCGTTGCAGGAGCGCATCGCCGGCGTGCGCGCGCGCGAAGAGGTCCTGCGCCTGGCCCTGACCCACAGCAATCGGCGCGCGCTGATGGACGCGATCAAGGCCTTCGTGGTGTCGCCCGATCGCTGCCCGGGCAGCGAGACGATGATCGCCGACGCCAAGCGCACGCTGTCCGAACGCCTGGAACAGGCGCACCGCCTGCGCCTGGAGATCGATGGCCTGCTGCCCGCGACCATCGACCAGGCGGTGGCGCTGATTCCGCGCCTGCTCGCGCTCGACGCCGCGCCCGAGTACGACGATCTCAAGCACCGCCTGGAGGACCGCGCCATCGCCGTCGCCGCCCGCCAGGCGCGCGTCGAAGAGGCGCTGAAGGCCGGCGTCATCCCGCCCCTGGCCCGGACCCTGGACGAGCTCATCGCCGACGGCGATCGGCTGTCCACCACGCCCGCCCTGCTCGAACGCGCACGCGCGACGCTGGCGGAACTGAACGATCAGCTCGCCCGCCACCGCGCCGACCTGCTCACCGCCGGGACCCAGCGCATCGACCATGCCCTCACCGTGCTGGCGGCGATGATCCGGCTCGATCCGACCGTGCCCGAGGCCAGCCAGCTGCCGACGTTGCGCGCCCAGCACAGCCGGCTGACCGCGCTGCACCAGCGCATCGAGACCAGCCTGCCCAACCGCAGCGGCCGCCAGCTCAACGCCGCGGTACGCGAACTGAACGATTCGCCGCACCGGCTCAGCTCGTCGCAGGAGCTGCTCGATTCCGCCCAGGTCACCACCCGCCGCTTCCGCCGTCGCGACCATCAGCGCCGCCACGTCCGCAACGGCGCGCTGGTGCTGGTCGCCGTCGCCGTCGTCGCCATTGCCGCGCTGTGGCTGCGCGGACGGATGGCGCGCGCCGCCATCGACGCCGCCGGCGATCCGGACGAGCGCCTGCGTCTGGCCCAGGGCTACGCCGGCAGCGGACACCTGTTCGGCACCGCCGAGGTCGCCGCTCTTGCCGTGCGCCTGGCCGGCGAGCTCGACGAGGCCGCCTACCGCAAGGCGCTGGACGCCAGCGATCCGGTCGACCGTCTCGCCCACTTCGACACCTACCGCCAGCGGCCGGGCGCCCGCGACGTCAGCGCCGAGCTCACCGCGGCCCGGCGCGACGTGGTCGAACGCGGCTTCGAGGCCGCCCTGGCCATCCCCGACGTCGATCGTCGCATCGCCGCACTCGATGCGTTCGCCGCCAGCGCCCCGCCCGACGCCGCCGAAAAAGCCCGCCTCGCCCGCGCCGGAGTGGTCGCGGCACGCGAACAGGGCGCCTGGCAGAAGGTGATCGATGCCGCCGGTCCGGATCATCGGCTGGCCGCGCTGGCCAGCTACGACGCCTTGCCCGCTCCCCGCCGCCACGATGCCGATGCCGCCCGCCTGCGCAGCGAGGCCGAAGCGGCGCAGGTGCAGCGTCAGGCCGAGGCGGTCGACGATGTGGCCTGGGCCCGGGCCCGCGCCACCATCGGCGACGAAGCTCGCATCAATGCCTGCACCGCCTACCTCGATGGCCCGACCATCAAGCGCCACACCGGCCCGGCCCAGGCCGAGATCACCGCTGCGCGCGCGCGCATCGACGACATCCCCTGGCAGGTGGCGCAGGGCGTCAGCGGCGACGCCCCGACGCGCATCGCCGCCTATCAGGCCTACCTCGCGGCGCCCACCGTGCAGGGGCACGCGCGCACCGCCAACGAAGCCATCGATCGGCTGCGCGCCGGCATCGACGACGAGGCCTGGGCCGCCGCCACGGTCGCTGGCGACGCCGGCGACCGCCTGGCACGACTGCGCGCCTACCTCAGCGGACCGACCACCCGCGCGCACCGCGCCGAGGCCGAGACCGCCAGTGCGCGCATCGCTGGCGAGATCGACCAGGCCGCCTTCAACCAAGCCATGGCGGTGGCGGATCTTGAAGGCCGTATCACCGCGCTGGATGGCTACCTCGCTGGCGACGGCCAGCGCAACTACACCGCCGCCAGCCGCGAGGCGAGCGACGCGGCACTGCGCCAGCTCGCCACACTGCCGGTCGACCGCCTCGCCGCGCTGCCGCTGCCGCTGCTCCAACGCATCCCCGCCAAGGCGCTGCAGCGCCTGGCCCCGGCCCAACTGGCGCGCCTGCCGCCGACCGTGCAGATGACGGTGACCCTGACCCCGCCGTGGGCGAGCGACTCGGGAGTCGACCGCCATGGCCGCTGGGCGGTGCTGCTGGTCGCCGGCGCACCGGTGCGTTTCCGCCACATCCTGCCGGGTACGGTCGCTCTCCCCGACGGCAGACAGGTGACGGGCGCGCGCGGACTGTGGATGGGCGAGCAGGAGGTCAGCCAGGGTCTGTGGGAACACATCGCCGGCACCGTCAAGACCGCCTACAAAGGCGGCGACCTGCCGATCGACTCGGTGTCGCGCGACCAGTGCCAGGACTTCATCGATCAGGTCAACGTCCGCCTGCGCCGCGTCCAGATCGATGCCGAGGTACGCCTGCCGACCAGCGCCGAATGGCGTTGGGCCGCCTTCACCGGCAACGGCGGCCCCACCGCTGTCGAACGCGCCACCGCCACCCTGCCCGAAGGCGCCGCTCTGCGCGCTCTGACCTGGAGCGTCGATGCCGGCGCCACCGCTCCGCGCCCGGTCGACCGCGGCGAACCCGATGGCTGGGGCTGCCTCAACCTGTTCGGCAACGTCGCCGAGTGGTGCGCCGACGACCACGAACGCTCCCCGCACTGGCGCGGCGGCTCGTGGCGCCTGGCCGAGGCCGAATGCACGCCGGATCGTACCGGCACGGGCAAGACCTCCACGCGCTCACCGGATGTCGGACTGCGACTGGTGATCGGGAAGTAGCTGGGGCGAGGGCCTGAAGGGGATGAAGGGCGCGAAGGGCGCGAAGGGCGCGAAGGGGCTCGATCCGCCTTCTCCCACGTGCGGCTGTCTTGTATTCCCTGCCTTCCTCCCTTCCTCCCTTCCTGCCTTCGCGCCCTTCGATCCCTGCGCCCCCTCTCCCTCGACACCCCGCCGCCCGCCCCTATACGCGCCGCATGTCCGAGACCGGCCTGCGCCTGCGCGGCGTCGCCAAGCGCTTCGCCACGACCACGGTGCTGCATGGTCTCGATGTCGACATCGCCGCCGGGACCTTCGCCACCCTGCTCGGACCATCGGGCTGCGGCAAGACCACCCTGCTGCGCATCATCGCCGGGCTCGAAGGCGCCGACGCCGGCAGCGTGCACCTCGACGGCGTCGACCTCAGCCGCGAACCGGCCAACCGCCGGCCGGTGAACACCGTCTTCCAGAGCTATGCGCTGTTCCCCCACCTCGACGTCTTCGAGAACATCGCCTTCGGCCTGCGCGCCCGTGGGTTGCATGACGAGGTCGCGACCCGCCTGGCCGAGACCTGCGAGCTGCTGCGCATCGGCGATCTGGCGCGCCGCCGTGTGCACCAGCTCAGCGGTGGCCAGCGGCAGCGCGTCGCCCTCGCCCGCGCCCTGGTCAACCGCCCGCGGCTGCTGCTGCTGGATGAGCCGCTGTCGGCACTCGACGCCCAATTGCGCGCCGAGGTCCAACTTGAACTGCGCCGCGTGCAGCGCCGGCTCGGCACCACCTTCCTGCTGGTCACCCACGACCAGGACGAGGCGATGACGGTGTCCGACCGCATCCTGGTCATGGATCGCGGCGCCATCGTCCAGGACGGCGCTCCCCAGGCGGTGTACGAACGCCCGGCGACGCGCTTCGTCGCCGCTTTCCTGGGCGCCGCCAATCTCATCCCCGGTCGACGCGCGGAGACCGCCGTCGCCACCGCGCTGGGCGTGCTCGACGTCGCCGCGCCGCCGGCCTGGAACGCCGGCACCCTGGCCATCCGACCCGAACGCATCGCGGTGGCCACCACCGCGCCGCCGACCAACGGCGTGGAGGTGACGGTGCGTGACGTGGTCTACCGCGGCGACCACTGCGACCTGCTGTGCGCACCGTGCGCACTGACCGGCGAGGCCGCCACCGACCTGCGCGCCCGCGTCCCGCCCACCACCCCGGTCGCTCCTGGTGACCGCCTCTGGCTGCACCTGCCGGTCGAACACCTGCGACCGCTCGCGGATTGACCTGCCCGCCCTGGAATCCTCGCGCCAGGGACGGACTTCGGGACGCCAGCGTGCGGGGCGGGGGCGGGGGCGGGGGCGGGGCCTACCAGCGGCCACGTTTCCCGACCACCAGCGACCCGTCGACGGCGATCACGTCGGCGACGGATGCCGCCCGGCCTAGCCTTGCGCCTTTACCCGGCCACGCATGGCTTCGATACTCGCGCCTCGCGCAAAGGAGGAGTTGATGGGATTGGGAGACCTGTTCCGCGGATCGCGGCGCGCTGCCCGGCGAGCGGTCGACGAGTCGACGGCCTGCGCCGAGCGGCTGGGCAGTGCCGAGGAGCAGGCGGTCGTCGCCAACCTGGTGCTGGCGCTGTGGCACCGCTTGGCCGGCGGATTCCGCAACGATGAGAGCGGCATGGAGCAACCGAAGTTCCAGGCCGACGTGGCGGCGGTGGCGGACCGCGTCGATGCGCTGCCCGCCGATGCCGCGCCCGATCCGGCCTTGTGCCGCCACCTGCTCTTCGTGCTCGATCAGCAGGTACCGGCGCGCATCGACGACCTGCACGCGCGCATCGACGATCTCGCCGCCGCCTGCCGCAGTCGCGACAAGGAACTCAACGTGCTCAAGCTCGGCACCTCATGGCAGAGCGATGAGCTGGAACGCTGCCGCTCGCTCATCGCCGAGGCGCTGCGCGGTCGCGAGACCATCCTGCCGATGAGTCCGGACGGTGCGCGACCGCTGATCAGCGATCTGCTCGCCGCCCTGTTCAACGTCCAACGCCCACCGCCGCTGGTGCGCGCGCACGAGACGCGTCGGCAGACCGAGCGTGGCAGCGAGGTGGAACCGGCAGTGCCGGACGCAAACGAGGCCGCCGACCCGCAGTCCGGCTCGGCCACGGTCGAACTGGCGGCGGTGCGCCGCATCCTGACCGAGGTGCTCGATGGCTCGGCCGGCGTGCCCAAGCTGGCGCGCCTGATCGAGGATCAGGTCCTGGCCAAGCGCCTCGCCGAACTGGCTGGCGAGCACCAACGCTTCAAGGATGTTCTGATGCGCATCGGCCTGCTGCCACCGGGCGGCTGAGTCGGAACCAACTGCTCAGGTCAGGGGCCCCATCGCTTCGCGATGGGGCGGGCGCCGAGTGGCGGTGGGCGGATAAAATGGCGAAGCCATCCGCCCACGGGTGAGGAGGCGAAGCCGACGAAACCGAGCCACGACAAAGCCCGTGGGGGCAGGCCCGCAGGGCCGCGGGGGCGAAGCTCCTGAGCCGAAACAGCCGCTGGCGGCTCAGCCACCACGGTCACTTGGCGGTGATCATCGCCTCGATCGCGGCGCGCTGCTTGAGCACGAGATCCTTGGGGCCAGTGAGTTTGAGGTAGTACGGGCCCTCGGGCCCGGGCAGCACCACCGCGATCATCGCCGAGTTGGGCACGTCCTGGACTTGCCCGGCGACCGGCGGACCGATCGCCTTGCGGTAGGTGCCGGTGGCCTGGACCAGGTGCCAGCGACCATGCGTTCCGGCGCCCTCGGCACGCACCTGCTCGCGTCCCTCGACGGCGAGCTGCCCCACCCAGCGGGTGATGTTGGCCTCGACATCGCCGGCGCCATTGGGCCCGAAATAGTGGGCGACGAACTCGGCCTCGGCGGCGCCGTCCACGATCTTCATCTGCGCCGCACGCATCGGCCCGGGCGTTTGCACCTGCCAGGTGGCCGGCGCCTGCAGGACCAGCTTGGCATGCAGGGCGATCGGCTGGGTATCGGCGGCCGAGGCCGCGATAGCGACGATGGCCAGGAGCAGGAGGCGGGACATGGGACCTCGGCGGGCTGACGGCGGCAGTCACCGCCGGGAGTGGATCGGGGACGGCCGAGTGTGGGGCCGTCAGGCGAGGGGCAACGGCGCAGTCAGTGAGCGGGACGCCGCCCGCCAATGGGAATCGCTGACGCTCGCAGCGCGTGGGCAGCGGGGGCCGCGGCGATCCCCCTGAGGCGGGACCGAAGGAGTCCGCGTTGACCTGACCGGCTGGTCAGGGTCCGTCGAGCATGACCTGCTTGGCCGGCTTGCGGTTGGCGTCATCGAGCTTGTCGACCGCCCACAACAGACCGCGTCCGATCAGATCGAGGTAGCGGGCATCGCCGACGGTGGCGTTGTTGTGGCCAACCGTGGTACCGAACACCTTGGCCTTGCCGTTGTAGGTGTTGGTCCAGGCGATGACGGGCTCGCCACCCTTCGCGCCCTGCTTGCCGCGCGCCAGCTCCTTGGCGGTGTCGAGCAGTTTGCCCGCCGAGTTGTTGTAGAGCTCTTCGTTGACCGTGGTCCAGTCGACCAGGCCAGCGGTGATGGGATGCTCCTTGGCGGTGTAGGTGATGGCGATGGGCAGCTGCGCGCCGTGGCCGGTGCTCTGCAGTCCGGTGAAGGCGAACCATGGCGTGATCGCGGCGGGATAGCCCTCGCTGCGGAAGCAGTGCATGGCGCAGTGCAGCACGACGCCGGGCAGGCCATCCTTGTGCGGCTTGAGGATGCGCTCGATCACCGCCAGGTCCTTCACCTCGGCGGAGCACTCGTCGTGGACGATGATGTCGTAGCCGGCGGCCCAGTCCGGGCGTTCGTAGATCGGATTGAGGTGCTTGCTGCCCTTGTCGGGATCGTAGGAGATGCGCCACGAGACATTGAAGCGCTCGGAGATGCCCTTGGTGATGATCTCCTGCTGCTTGGCGTAGTCGTGGCAGCAGCCACCGAGTACCAGCAGGGCTTTGATCGGAGGGGCGTCAGCGGCGGTGAGCGGTCCGAGGACGAGCGCAGCGAGGATGACGGCAGAACGCGTGATGGCTTTGGGCATAGTGGGCATGGTAGGCGGAGGCTAGGCATGCGAGCGACTGACGGCAAGCGCGGGGGATGCGTACGTGGACCGCCCCGGCGCGTTGCCAGCAAGGTCCGGTATTTCTGCAACCCGCGGCGCCGACGGTCGTCAGCGCGCCCATGACCCGAGCACCAGGTCGGTTGCGGCAGGAGCCCGCGGCAGCGCTCGGGAACGGTAGGCAGCGACCGCCGCGAAAGCGGTTGCATCGAAAGCGCATCGCCGATCGTGCCGGGGCGTTCGTGGATGCATCGACCCCAAACCAAAGGAATCACATGGCTCGCATCACTCTCAAAGGCAATCCCGTGACCACCGTTGGCGAACTGCCGGCCGTCGGCAGCAAGGCCCCGGCCTTCGCCCTGGTGCAGAACGATCTCAGCACGCTCGACGCCAAGGCGCTCGCCGGCAAGCGCGTCATCTTCAACATCTTCCCCAGCGTCGACACCCCGACCTGCGCCACCTCGGTGCGCCGCTTCAACACCGAGGCCGCCAAAGTGCCGGGCACCGCCGTGGTCTGCGTGTCGATGGACCTGCCGTTCGCGCTCAAGCGCTTCTGCGGCGCCGAAAACATCAGCGGCGTCAGCACCGGGTCGGCCTTCCGCTCGACCTTCGGCAAGGACTTCGGCGTCACCATCGCCGACGGGGCGCTCCAGGGGCTGCTCGCCCGCGCCGTGGTGGTCGTCGATGAGGGTGGCATCGTCCGCTACACCCAGCTCGTCGGCGAGATCGCCAATGAGCCGGACTATGCCAAGGCCCTGAGCGCGGTGACCGCCGGGAAGGCCGCGGGCTGAACGGCTGCGCAGCGCGCGCTGATCGCCACCGCCGCCGTCCGGTGCCTGGTACCGGACGACGGCGATTTCATGCTGAAACGGCGCTGAGGCCTCAACGCGGCAGTTGGGCCACGATGCCAGGCGGCGACGAAGGGAGATTCCTGGTGGAACGACCGACGGAGCCAACGCCGCAGCGTGGCCCAAATGCGGCCTCAACGCGGCAGTTGGGCC
>Ga0163144_10001082_pt1 | contig 64416 bp, 68 predicted proteins | sample OliLak19BULKMAT1_FD_123175 | JGI IMG/M metagenome (GOLD analysis project Ga0163144, IMG submission 123175) | Freshwater microbial mat bacterial communities from Lake Vanda, McMurdo Dry Valleys, Antarctica - Oligotrophic Lake LV.19.BULKMAT1 | ecosystem: Environmental > Aquatic > Freshwater >...
ACCAAACTTCTTCGACAGCACCGTCGTAATCGCCGCCGTCAGCGTCGTCTTGCCATGGTCAACGTGGCCTATCGTCCCCACGTTGACGTGCGGCTTCGTACGCTCAAATTTGCCTTTTGCCATCGCGACTTTCCCTTTCGACCTTGATCAGCAGATAAACCGGTTTACTGCGCACTGGCTGCCCGTCACCGAACCATTCACTCGCACCCGCATTGCACCTTTGGTGCCCATGGCGTGGATTGAACACGCGACCTCTCCCTTACCAAGGGAGTGCTCTACCACTGAGCTACATGGGCGAAACCTTGTCACTTTTCCTCTGCGCACCACCCAATCTCCTGCCCAGCGCTTTGGAGCGGCGAGCGGGAATCGAACCCGCACCATCAGCTTGGAAGGCTGAGGTTCTACCATTGAACTACCGCCGCCCGGCCAACCCTGCCCGCCGCCATGCCCCATTAAGTCCTTCACTACCATGGCATCGTGGTGGTGGAGGGGGAAGGATTCGAACCTTCGAAGGCAGAGCCGGCAGATTTACAGTCTGCTCCCTTTGACCGCTCGGGAACCCCTCCAGCGAAACCAACCATTATCTTGGTTTATCCCAAGCCTGTCAAACAGTTGGCGCGGATTTTGCGGTCTGCCGCGCCCAACCCGCGCCAAGTCCAAAAAAACGCTCGTGCACGATCGCTGAATTTCGTTGGGCGCAACAGATCAAGCGCGCACGTCGCATGTAATAGTATGCGCACGCTAACATTAAGGTTTTATCTGTCATGGCGTCCGCCACCGCGATATCGGACGGCCCGCAACAGGCAAGAATAACAGTTAATTTATTGTTTTTATTAAGTTAAACAGCACCCGCTTAAGGGCAGCCCAAGGCTTGGCGCCGGCGCCGCTAGAATCAGGCTTTTCGTTGTCACCATGCCCAACGCCCCGCACCCGCTCACGCCCATCCTGAACCCCCGCACGGTCGCGGTCCTCGGCGCCTCGGAGAACACCGCGAAATACGGCGGGCGGGTGATGAATTTCCTGAAGCGTCACGGCTTCGCCGGTCGCATCGTCCCGGTTAATCCCGGGCAAAGCGCAGTATTCGGCATCCCGGCCGTGCCCAAGGTTTCAGCCAGTCCCGAAAAAATCGACGTGGCGCTGGTGGCCCTGCCGGCCAGCACCCTGCCGGCGGTCATCGAGGAGTGCGGGCAAGCGGGGGTTCGCTGCTGCGTCGTGCTGACCGCCGATTTTGCGGAAACCGGCGTGGCCGGCGTGGCACGGGAAGCGGAGATCGTCGGCATCGCCCGGCGCCATGGCATGCGGCTGATCGGTCCCAACTGCCTCGGCTTCATCAATCCGCACCTCAATCTTCCCCTGACGGCGTCCATCGCCCTGGCCACCGATCCGATGCCACGCGGCCCGATCGGCCTGGTCAGCCAGAGCGGCTCACTGATGGCCTCGGTCATCTCGCACGCCCAGGATCTCGGTACCGGCTTCAGCGTGTGCGTGACCGTCGGCAACCAGGCCGACCTGGAAATCTGCGATTTCATCGAGTACCTGATCGAAGATCCGCGGACGCAGGCGATCTGCGCCTATATAGAAGGGCTCAGGGACGGGCGCCGCTTCCTCAGGCTTGCTGAACGCGCGCGCATTGCCGGCAAACCGATTATCGCGGTCAAGGCCGGCCGCAGCGAAGTGGCCAGCCGCATCACCCAATCGCACACGGCGAGCCTCGCTGGCTCGCACGCCGCCTGGGAAGCCGCCTGCCACCAGCACGCCGTCATCCTGCTGGATGACCCCGAGAGCATGGTGCAGTGCGCGCACTTCCTGACAACCTTCGGCCCCCCGCGCTCCGACGGGATCGCGGTGTTCTCCGGATCCGGCGGCACCATAGCCGTCACGGCGGATCGCCTGGCGGCGGCCGGCCTGCGGCTGGCCGACCTCAACGCGGCCACCCGTGTAAAGCTGGCCACCTACGTGCCCGACAATCGTCCGGTCAATCCGCTCGACATCGGGGGACTCGCGCGCGGCCTCGGGATGCGCTCGGCGCAGGACGCCTATACCTGGCTCGCGGAAGACCCCGACGTGGGCGTTGTGCTGCCCGTCGTCGCCACCACCCCGCAACTCGAAGACAAGGTCCGCTGGTGGGGGCAACGCGCGCTGGAGCAGAAAATGCCGACCGCGCTGTTGTTTACCCCCGGCTCACTGGTGGACGGCGCGCGTCAGGCGATGCGCGACATCGGTTGCCCGTTCACGAACCGGCTCGACGATACGTTGCGGGTCATCCGTGCGGCCGTGGATTACGGCGCGGCCTCGCGTACACCACGAACACCCGTGCAGGCGCCCGTGGATTTCAACGCTGGGCGCTGCGCCGCCGCGGCCACGGACACAGGCAGCCTTACGGAACCCCAGGCCAAGGCCCTGATCGCTGCAGCCGGCATACCCGTGCTCGCCGAAACCCTGGTCACCAACCCGGATGAGGCTGTCGCCGCCGCGTGCGCCACTGGCTATCCCGTGGCCATGAAAGGCGTCTGCCGCGCGCTCGTGCACAAGAGCGACGCCGGCGCGGTCAAGCTGGACCTCGCGGACGAAGCCAAGGTGCGCACGGCATGGTCCGCGATCGCCGCGGCGGTGGCCAGTGCGCTTCCCGGGTCCGCGTTCGACGGCTGCCTGGTCGCGCCCATGGCGGGCGCGGGCATCGAGATGATCGTCGGTGCGAAATACGACGCGCAGTTCGGCCCGCTGATCGTCGTCGGCGCCGGCGGCGTGCTGGTCGAGCTTCTGGCCGATGTACAGACCGCGCTCGCCCCGATCACACCGGCCGACGCGCGCGCGATGCTCGAACGGCTGCGCGCCTGGAAGCTGCTGCAGGGCATCCGCGGCCGGCCGCCGGCGGATGTCGACGCGCTGGTCGACGCCGTCGTCCGCGTCAGCCACCTCGCGGCTGCATTGGGTCCACGACTGATCGAGCTCGACATCAACCCGCTGCTGGTGAAAACCCGCGGCGAGGGCGCGGTGGCGCTCGACGCCCGCGCCACCCTTTCCTGAAACGAAAGCCAGCCATGAACAATGACAATGCCGTGACCTACGAATCCGCCGACGGCATCGCCGTCATCACTTTGAACCGTCCCGACAAGCGCAACGCAATCAACAACGACATCGCGCTCGGACTGCGCGCGGCGTGGGAACGCTTGAACGACTCCGACGACCGAGTCGCCATACTCACGCACGCCGGCAAGGATTTCTGCGTCGGGCTCGACGTCAAAGGCCCGGCCGAGGATTTCCCCGCCTGCATCCCCAACGTCGGCGTGGCGCTGGAGAAGCCCTTGATCGCGGCGGTGTCCGGCTGGGTGGTCGGCGGCGGCGTGGTGATGGTGGAGATGGCCGACCTGTGCGTCGCGGCCGACGATGCGAAGTTCATGTTCCCAGAAGGCAAAATCGGCACGACCGGCGCGCTGATCGCCGGCCTCGCCGCCCGCATCCCCCACAAGCTCGCGATGGAACTCATGCTGGTCGGCGACGCCCTGTCCGCGCAGCGCATGTATGAGGCAGGGCTGGTGAATCGCGTGACGCCGCGCGCGGACCTGATGAGTGCCGCGCACGATTACGCACGCAAGCTCGCGGACAATGCACCATTGGTGACCGCACTGCTGCGCGATTTCGTCGGTCAGGTCATCCCGAAAGGCCCCTCGGAACTCGTTGCCCGCGGCCGGCTCGCCATCCAGCGCGTGCGCGCCAGCGAAGACGCGAAGGAGGGCGTGGCGAGCTTCAAGGAGAAGCGCAAACCGCGGTTCAAGGGGCGATGAGATTGAACCGGGTATTAGAGATTTGGGATTAGGGATTTGAAAACGACAACGACATTGGTCTATCCCTGGCGTTCTTTTTGCTTGGATTTTTCTAATCCCTAATCCCAAATCTCCAATCCCGATTTTTTAAACAGGAGCCGAAAGTGAACCGTATTTCTTCCCGCCGCCGCTTGCTCATACTCGCCCCCGCGGCGCTGGCACTCTCTCCCTTCGCCCATGCCCAGGCGGAAGACTTCCCCGTCCGCCCGATCACGGTGCTCTGCCCGTTCACGGCCGGCGGCACCACGGACGTCGCCCTGCGCACGCTGGCGGACGGCGCGGCGAAGATCTTCGGCAAGCGCGTGATCGTCGAGAACAAACCCGGTGCGAGCGGCGTCATCGCAGCACAGCAGGCGGCCGGCGCCAAGCCGGACGGCTACACCCTCGCGCTGATCCCCACCGGGGTCTTCCGCCAGCCCCACATCACCAAGTCCGGCTTCAATCCGCCCACCGACATGAGCTGGATCATCAACATCGCCGGCTATGTGTTCGGCGTGTCCGTGCGCGCCGACGCGCCGTGGAAAACCTGGAAGGAATTCGTCGCCTACGCGAAGGCCAATCCGGGCAAGATCAGTTATGCCAGCCCCGGGATCGGCTCCGACCTGCACATCACGATGGATACCATCGCGCAGAAGGAAGGCATCGACTGGGTGCAGGTGCCGTACAAGGGCACCGTGGAAATGCTGACCGCGCTCAAGGGCGGCGAAGTCCAGGCCTATGCCGGCACGCCGCCGTGGGAAATGATCAAGGCCGGCAGCTTCCGGCCGCTGATCACCTGGGGCGAGAAACCCACCAACAAAGTGCCCAACATCCCGACCTTGCGGGACGTCTACGGATTCGCCTCCGCCGCGCCCTGGGGTATCGCCGGACCCAAAGGCATGGATCCGAAGATCGTCAGAATCCTGCACGACGGTTTCCGCAAGGCGATGGCGGAGCCGGCCTTTGTCGAGGCCGTGGATCGCTACGGCATGGAAGCCAACTACAAGTCGAGCGAGGAGTACACCAGGTATGCCCGCACGGTGTTCGACGAACAGAAGCTGGTGGTCGAGCGCCTGGGACTGAAGCCCTGAACAAGGGATTAGGGATTTGAGATTGGGGATTGGAAACCAACCAGCACAGATCGATGCCGCACGCGATTGCGATTTCTAATCCCAAATCCCCAATCACTAATCCCGGATTTTCCATGGCCTACGATCCTCTCTTCGCCTCCGACCCCGGTACGGGACTCGACTATCCGGGCTCTTACTGGGCCGCCACCGCCGGCACGCCCCCGCCGGACGATGGCCCCGCGCCAGCGCGCGTGGACACCGATGTCGCCATCATCGGCGGCGGCTATACCGGGCTGTCCTGCGCGTACCACCTTGCCCGCCATGGCGTGAAAGCAACCGTGCTGGAAGCCAACCGCCCCGGCTGGGGCTGCAGCGGCCGCAACGGCGGGTTCGCGCGCATGGCACTTGGCCGCTACACCGGCGCGCAGATGATCGACCAGTGGGGCCGCGACATGGCGAAACGCGCGTTCGGCGAGACCATGGCTTCGCTCGCCAACGTACGCACGATGATTCGCGAAGGCGCGATCGCTTGCGATCACAGCGAAGCCGGCCACCTCAAGATCGCGCATCGCCCGGGCCGCACTGCCGGCTTGCGCGAGGAAGCCGAACTGCTGCAGCGCGAATTCGAATACCCCGCAGAGTTCCTGACCGCGGAGCAGGTCCAGCGCGACCACATCGGCGGCACGCAATCGCACGGTGCGCTGCGCATTCCCGACGCGCTGGCGGTGCATCCGCTCAAGCTCGCACTGGGCGTGCTGCGCATGGCACGGGGGGCGGGCGCCGCCGTACACGGCGCCAGTCCGGTCACGCACTGGGGAAAACGCGGCGCCGAACACGTGCTGACCACGCCCGCCGGCGAAGTCCGCGCGAAGCAGGTCGTGTTGGCGACCAACGGCTACACACCCGACCATCTGCACGGCGCGGTGAAAGCCACCCTGTTCCCCGTGCTGTCGCACATCATCGTCACGCGTCCATTGACTGCGGCTGAGATTCGCGCCACCAATTTCGTTACTGGCCATGTCCTGACTGACTCGCGCAAGCTGCTGTATTACTGGCGGCGGCTGCCCGACGACCGCATTATGTTTGGCGGACGCGGCCTCATCTCCGACAAACCGGCCCGCAATATGAACCAGCGCGACTACCTGCTGTCCGAACTGCGGGCGAAACTGCCGGGCCTGGAGAACCTCACCGTGGACTACGACTGGCACGGCTGGGTGTGCCTCACGCGCGACTTTCTGCCGCATGTGTACCACGCCGAGGACGACGCCACCGCCCATTACGCGCTGGGTTACCAGGGTAGCGGCGTGTCCTACAGCCTGTACGCCGGCAAGCTGATCGCCGACCGCATCGCGGGCGGAGGCCAGGGCCGCGAGAACGTGATCCCGCCCAACGCCTCGCCGCTCGCGCGCTTCCCGCTGCACCGCCTGATCCGCATTCCACAGGCGGCGGCGTATCACTGGTTCAAATTCAGGGACAATCGCGGGTGAGCTGTTGAAAGGCGGGATTGGGGATTCGAGATTTTAAATCCATGGAGAAACCACGCATGAACACGCTTTGGAAGTTGCCAATCCCTAATCCCAAATCCCTAATCCCGCTGCTGGCGCTATGCGCGGCAGCCGCGCAGGCCGCCGATTACCCGACGCGCCCCATCCGCCTGCTCATTCCCTATTCTCCCGGCGGGCCGGTGGATATCAGCGGCCGCATCGTCGCGCTGAAGCTGACCGAGGCCTTCGGGCAGCAGGTGATCGTGGACAACCGCGCCGGCGGCGGCGGGAACATCGCTGTTGAGATCGTGGCCAAGAGCGCGCCGGACGGCTACACGTTGCTGATGGGCGCGAACGGCACCAACGCCATCAACCCCAGCCTCTATCCGAAGCTGGCCGTCGATCCGGCGAAGGAACTCGCACCCCTCGGCCTGGTCGCCTCGAGCCCGATGATCCTCGTCGCGCACCCGTCGCTGCCCGCGGCCAACGTGAAAGAGCTCGTCGCGCTGGCGAAGGCGAAGCCGGGCACGATCAACTTTGCATCCTCCGGCAGCGGCTCGACGGCGCATCTCTCCAGCGAACTGCTCAAGCTCATGTCCGGCGTGCAGATCGTGCACGTGCCGTACAAGGGCGCGAGCCCGGCACTGACCGATCTCGTCGCCGGCCAGACCCAGTTCATGATCACCGGCGTGTCGTCCACGCTGCCCTTCGTCAAGTCGGGCAAGCTGAAAGCGCTGGGCGTCTCCAGCGAGAAGCGCCTGGCGATCCTGCCCGACGTGCCGACGGTCGCAGAAGCCATTCCCGGCTACGAAGTCCTCACCTGGTATGGCATGTTCGCGCCGGTCGCCACGCCCAAGGCCATTACCGAGAAACTGACCGCGGCATTGAGCAAGATCGTCGCCAGCCCCGATGCACGGGAACGCTTCGCCGCGCTGGGCGCCGAAGCCAGCTTCCTGCCGCCGGACCAGTTCGCCGCGATGGTCCGCGTCGAGACCGCGAAATGGGCCAAGGTCATCAAGGAATCCGGCGCGAAACCTGAATAAGAGCGCGCCCCTCGTCCCGTGAAAACCCCGCCACCTGCCGCCATCGCACTGATCGTCGGCACCATCGTCGTCGGGCTGTGGGCCGACCGCCACGTCCAGCCGTGGGGCCAGCTCGCCGCCAATGTGGCCGCGTGGGCGGTGTTTCTCGGGCTGCTCCGCGGCGTACCGGCCGCGCAACGCAGGAGCCTGATCGTCTGCGTGCTCATCGCCACCGCTGGCGAGTGCTTCCTGTCGCTGGTGTGGGGCCTCTATGCTTATCGTCTCGACAACATTCCGCTGTTCGTGCCGCCCGGCCACGGCCTGCTGTTCATGCTGGGAGTGCTGCTTGCCCCGCGCCTGACCGATCGCATGGTCTGGGCCGTGCCCCTCGTGGCGGCGCCCTTCGTGCTGCTCCTCGCGGTCACCGGCAGCGACACACTGGGCGTGCCCCTGTTCGCGCTGTTCCTGCTGTGTCTCGCGGTCGGGCGGGCCCGCAAGCTCTACGCCACGATGTTCGTGCTGGCGCTGGCGATGGAGCTTTACGGCACCTGGCTCGGCAACTGGACGTGGGTGGAACGGGCGCCTTGGCTGGGGCTCGCCACGCTCAACCCGCCGCTGGCTGCCGGCGCCTTCTACTGCGTGCTGGACCTGCTGGTCACGCTGTTCGCCCGCGGCAACAGTCTGCTGCCGCTCGCCGCTGCCCCGCCGTCAACGCACCGCAGCGCCGCGGCGTTGTGATGCCCATGCACGCGAATTTTGCCCGGCAATCAGCGCCCGCCAACCTCTCCCCCTGACCGCCGTGGCCCTGACCCGCGAGCAGCTCGAAAACGACCACTTCCGCCGCACCTACCGCGAGCGGCATCCCGAACTGCCCATCCAGTCGGACGAGGCTTTTCACGGTTCGCTTGCGGCCGCGCTCGCCGCGCACCCGGCCGGGACCGATGCCTGGGTGTTCGGCTACGGCTCGCTGATCTGGAACCCGCTGTTCGAGTTCGACGAGCGCCGCCCCGCCACCGCCCACGGCTACCACCGCCGCTTCTGCCTGTGGACGCGCGGCAACCGCGGCTCGCCGGCGTCGCCCGGGCTGGTGCTGGCGCTCGACCGCGGCGGCTCCTGCCAGGGCATGGCCTTTCGCGTCCCGGCGGCCAAGCTGGAACGCGAAATGCTCATGATCTGGCGGCGCGAAATGGTGATGGGCTCCTACCGCCCGCGCTGGATGCGGGTGCGGACCGCGCGAGGCGACGTGACCGCACTCGCCTTCACCATCAAGCGCGACCATCCGAACTACGCCGGCAAGCTGCCTGAGGCGCAGGTCGCCGCCACGCTCGCCACCTGCCGCGGGTTCGGCGGCACCGGCGCCGAGTATCTGTTCGAAACGGTGGACTGCCTGACACGGCACGGCATCCACGACCCGCACCTCGTGCGGCTGCGCCAGCAGGTGGCGCAGGTGCAAACCGCCGCAACAACCCGCGCCCGGGGCTGCCCCGAGGTCGGCGCTTAGCAAACAAAACCTGGCGTCAGTGCTTGGTTTTCGGCCGGGCTGCAGGCAGGGGCGGGGTGGCCGGCGGTGCCTTCGGCTTCAGGCTGGCCAGCGCCTGCCCCAACTGGTGGTGGAGCTGGGCCAACGTGTCGTAACCCAGCGCCACGCGCACCACGAGCTTGCCGGTCAGCGACTCGGGCAGCTTGCCGCCACCCGCAGCCACACGCGACAGCGCCGCCATCGTTCCGGGCTCGAGAAATCCAAAGTCCACGAACACCATTCCCGGCGCGCCGGACACGCGGGTGATGTTAGCCAGCTTGGGCTGGTCGGAATGTTCGACCGGGGTGAGCCGGATGTTGAGGCCGGCGGGTTTGTCCGGCACGGCGGGTTGATCGGCCATGATATGTGCTCCTGGTAGGGGGTAACGCAGCGTCGCCGCAGTGTCGTATCAAGCAGCCTGGATCTCGACCGCGGCATTCGTTTCCAGCGATCGGACCGCCGCTTCAAACGTTCTCACCGTCGCCAGCATGTCTTCTGGGGAGACCGTAAACGGCGCCCGCCCTTCGATCGCGTCGGCAAAGGCCTCGAGCTGAAGGCGCAGCGCGTTGACCGGTGCATAGGTGTGGCGCTCCGGCTCCGCGCCCGCGCGATGCACCAGGAGCTCCGTCTCCCCGCGCGCCTCGGCCGAACCGCGATCGCCGAATACCTGCACGCGCCAGTAATGCGGGGTCGCGCGCACGGTGGAAAGCTGTCCGCTCACGCCGTTGGCGAACTCGAACATCACCATCGCGGTATCGCGCGGCACCGGTGGCAGCTTGCGCGTGACCCACCAGCCGTGCACGCGCCGTACCGGGCCGATCAGGTTCACGAAGGCATCGAGGATATGCAGCCCGGCGCCAGTCATGCCACCGCCGGGCGACTCGGCGAGCGAATCGCGCCAGGTGCCGGCCACGTTGTTGGAGTGTTCGTTGCTGTAGTGGCCTTCGATGTGCTGGATCGCCCCCAGCGCTCCGGATGCGGTGAGACGCTTCAGCTCCTGCATGGCCGGCCACAGGCGGCGGTTGTGGCCGACACCCAGAACCACCCCGGCCGCGCGGCAGGCCTCCACCATGGCTGCCGCGTCGGCGCCGGTCAGCGCCAGCGGCTTTTCGCAGAACACCGGCTTGCCCGCCCGCGCCGCTGCCTCGACCTGCGGCCGGTGCAGCGAATGCGGGGTGCAGAGCACGAACGCCTGCAGGGCGGGATCCGCGAGCGCCTGCGCGTAGTCGGTGGTGAGCGGCAGCCCGAATTTGTCCGTGAAGGCCCGCGCCCGGTCCGGCGCGGCATCGACCGCCCGCACGAAGCGGAAATGCCTGCTCTGACCGTGCAGGGATTCCACGAAATTCCGGCCCCAGCGGCCAAGGCCTACGATGGCGGCGGCGATCATGCCTGTGCGTTCCGGGTGGGCCCGCGCAGGGCCGGTTGCTGCGGGCCGCTCACCCTTTCTTCTGGCTGTCGGCTACCGCGTTGAGGCTTTCCAGCGCGACCTTCTGCATCTCCAGCGTCTGCACGGTCATCTGCACCATGCCGATGCTCATCGTCAGCCAAGCTTCCACCGCCTTCAATTCGGTGATCTTCTTGTTGATCTCGTCGAGGTTGACCGTCGGCAAGCCCATGCCCGGCATCGGGAAGGACATGGGGTTCCACATCTTCATCCAGTCAGTCATGTCCTTCGAAAATGGTGCGTCGGCCATGCGGTGCTCCGGTGTGGTGCTGGTGCGTTTGACTCTAGCACAGCCGCCGCCGCGGACCGCACACGGCCGAACGCGTGTGCGGCCGCCGGACCTCAAGAGGGGACTTTCGGGAGCCCGGCGTGGCCGGGCGACGCGGGGTCAGCCCGGGGTGCGGGCGCCGCGGCTTTCGGTTTGCGCCGTGCGCGCGGCAGCAGCGTCGAAGGACTTGGTCACCTGCTTCAGCCGCTGGACTTCGGCCATGACCTTGTTCGGGTAGCTGTAATCGGTGTCGTCCGAGCTGCCGACGTACATCTGCAGCGCGTCGGCCACGTCCCGCGTGCGGGCCGTGTACTCCTTGATGATCTTGGCGCCGACCGTGATGTTGGCCTCCGGATCAAACGCCGACTTGACCCCGCCGAAGGCCTCGAACTTCTCCAGATGGAAGCGGGGCATGATCTGCATCAGGCCCTTGGCGCCCATGACGCTTTCCGCGATGGGATTGAAGCGCGACTCGACCGAGATCACGGCGAGGATCAGCAGCGGGTCTACCCCCACGTCGCGGCCCACGGCGAAAGCAGTCGCCACATAGTCGGTGGTCAGGTCCTGGGACACCCGGTAGCGCTTGGCCAGATACTCGCCGAGCGCCAGGTGCTTGGGATCCGCGGGTTCCTGAGCAGCGCCTTCGGGCTGGGCCGCGGCACCCTGGGCGTGGCCGATGGAGTCGGTGACCTGATGCCAAGTCTCCGCCAGTCCGGGCGTGAGTTGCTTGCTGAGGAAAAGGGCTACCGCGATCAGGCCAATGGCCACCGCGATGCCGTTAACGATCTGGCGCGGCCGGATCGGTGCCCGGGTCGTGCCGTCCAGCTGTATGTCGAAGTCCGATTTTGCCATGACGCAAAACCTCCTTTCGCTATGTCCCGGTCCGCTTCCCGACCGGTACCTGACCGCCTTGCTCGAGCGGTGTTTCGCCTTTGTTACCTGAACAGCGAGATTTCAAAAAACCACAATTAGTTGTGGTCGCCCTTAAAAAGCTGCGCGATTCTAGTGGTTGACTTGAGGGGGATGCAACACCTGTGAGGCGCTTTTTTGGCCGCCTCCGAAGACCCCGAAAAGGGTCGTGTTGCAACGCACAAGGGCGCGAATTATATGTAAATTCAAGCCCCTGTCAAACCCAGCCGGGAGCGGCGAGCACCGCATCCCCGCACTGCCATCCGACCAGCGGTCGGCCAAAGCGGGCGTTCGACCGGCCTCCAGTTGCAAGAGTTCCGGTTCTTTCTACCAAAAAGTTAATGCTTACTGACTCTCTTGGGCGAGTCGTCTTCGGGCTTTCCACGCGGCCAGGTCGGCCTCGTAAGCCTCCATGGCATTGGCATAGAGGTCGAACACGCAGGGATCGCAGCCGCTGTCGCAGCACTCATGCGGCGCCGGTGCGCGAGGCTTTTCGGGCGGCGGGTCGTCGCTGGGCAAGGTCATGGCTTGATGCCGTCCGCGAGGTCCGGCGGCAAGACGTAGCCGGGATGCCGCTGCCGGAATTCCGCGAGCACCTTGGCCGCCTCGGTGAGCCGACCCTGCTTGCGCAGCTCGCGAATGCGGGCCAGCCACTTGTCCGGGGTATCCAGGCCGGCGTAGTCGCCCTCCGCCTGCGCCTTGGCCAGCGACGGCATGCGTCCCTCGGCCGAAGGTGCCGCTGCCGTTGCTGGCACAGGACTGTCTGCACGCAGGGCCGGCCTGGGCGCCGCAGAAACCGCATGGTCCGCGGCGGCTTCCGAGGTCTGCGCTTCTGATATGCCAGCGGCCGGCGCGGCACGACGCGCATTTTCAAGGGGGGGCTCCGTCCTGTTGCGGGCAGCAGACGCGCTCGTCTCCTGCTCATTGAAGCGCTCCTCCCGTTTGGGCTGAGTAATAGACGACTCTTTGGACTCCTCTCGGAGCTTGGCCGCAGCGTCTGGCTTGGCTTCCGGGACTGCCTGCGCAGAGGCCTGGCTGGTCACAGCATCCTTGTGACGCGCAGCCGCATCGACGGCCGCTTGCTGCCGCTCAGGGGCCACATCGCGCAACGGCGACGGTGCCTGAGCAGCAGGCGCGGGCGGCGACGCCTGCAGTACCTCCGGATGCTCCTCCCGCACCAGCGTGACGATCGACACGCCGACCACCAGCATCGCGGCAATGGACACCGGCACGCGCCACGCCCGGAGTCCGCCGCCCCCATAGGCCTGCGGACGCGCGCCCACTTCACGGCGGGCGGCGGCGCGGATCGCATCGTCCAGCCGCGCCGGCGGCTCGTCGCGCGCGGACTCGCGATAAGCGCGATCCAGCTGCGGATCGCGGGCCGGGTCCTGCGGCGGGGTGAAGTCCGGGCGCTCGCTCATGTGTATGCCCGGGTGCCGGCGCGCAGCTTGGCCAGCGCGTAACGCAAGCGGCTCTTGGCCGTTTCCCGATTGACGCCGGTGGCGGCGGCGATCTCGTCCACGCCCATGCCGCCTTCCTCGTGCAGCAGGAAGGCCTCGCGCTGCAGGGCGGGCAGCGCCTCGATCAGTCCGAGCAGCTTGCCCGCGGCGAGGCGGTGTTCGACCTGCACCGCCGGGTCGGCGGACGCGGGCGCGGCGATCGCCAGCACCTCGGCCGACGCGTCCTCATCATCGAGCGACACCTGTCCGCCCTTGTGCGCCCGGAAGTGGTCGATCGCGCGGTTGTGGGCCACTCTATATAGGTACGTCGTGAATTTGGCCTGGACGCGGTAGGCAGCACGCGCCTTGATCAGGTTCATCCAGACGTCCTGAAACAGTTCCTCCGCCGCCCCGCGGTCCTGCACCAGCCGCAGGAGGTAGCGGAACACGCCGCCCTTGTGCCTGGCGTACAGCAGGTCGAAGGCGGCCGCATCCCCTGCGCGGTAGGCGAGCATGAGGTCCTCATCGGTCGGAGCATCATCCGGGGGCATGGCGGGTTGCGAGTATGCGCAACCCGTTGTCCGGCGGCAACGGGAGGGAACAGGACCGGGAGAAAAGGACGGAGAGGTCCCTCTCAGTCCTGAGTCCTGTGTCCTCAGCCCTCGAACCTTCCGCGCTCAGCGCGGATCGGGCGCGAACTGCCCGGGGAACGGCGCCGGCAGGGCCACGCTCGGCCGTTCCCGGACGACGCCCTGCGCGACAAGGTTCCGATAGGTGTCGTAGTAAATGGTGATGACCTCGTTCGGTGTCGGCAGTTCGCGCTCAAACTGGGTGTGCGTTACCCGCGAGGTTTCGATGCGCCCATGGCCGGTGCCCAGCTTCGATTCCAGCTTCGCTTCGGGCCGTTGCCGTTCCATCGCCGGAGAGGAGGCACGCCCGCTCGCACCCATCTCGTCGGCTGCGGCGGAGGACGGCGCCGCCTCGTTCGCTGCCGTGGCGGGGGCGTCGGCCTGCTCCTTATAGGACTGCGGCCGGCGTTGGGCTGGCGGCGCGATCGCCACCGGCGGCTCAGGCTTGCGCCGGAACACCGCGACGCCGATCACGCCCACGTTGTCGGGACGGCCGGTGCGGGCGGCATACGAATTCGCGTGCTCGGTGAAGAAGAAGGCCGCGATCCGGTCCATGCTCTTGCGCCAGCCCGCCACCGCATACGACTGGTTGGAGGCGGACACGTAACCGGTCTGGTTCCAGTTTGCCGTTTCGCCGGACACCGCGTTGACCCCGTCCACCGAGATGACGGACAGGATGTCGGTCGCCTGGCGGTTCTGGACCGTGATCTGGTACTCGTTGCCGGGCTTGCCCACCACGTAATACCGGCCCTGGTGGCGATAGACCGGCAGGGTACGGGCTTCGGTGCGATCGTAGATGACGATATCGGCGAGCGAACCGACCGCGCGGGCGGAACCGGCGGCCAGCAGCGCAGCAGCCGCAAGGCTCAGGCCGGCCAACACAACGGGAATTCGTTTCATGGGGATCTCCTGAAAAGGGGTGGATGGGACCCTGCTGTAAACGGCCACCCCCCGTCAGCGGGGTTAAACGCGCCGACAGGCCTAAATGACCCGCACTGGCCGCATGCCTTCCAACCCCCTGCCCCCGACCCCGCCCTGCACCCGCCTCCGCACGTGGCTGATGACAGCACTCGTGGCGTGCGCGGCGAACAGCGCGCCCGTCGCCGCCGACCGCCAGTATCGGCATCGCCAATTTTCCCGACGACGCGGAAAACCCGCAGGAACTGCTAACCACGCCAACTCCGCGATATACGCGGCCAAGGCGGCCGGCCGCAACCGCTGGATAATGACGGAGTCCCGCGCCACCGATGCGGGCGCGCCGCCACCCGCATCGTTCACGAGCCGCGCGCAAAAGCGGGAACCATGACCAGCCCAAGGAGACTGTCCCCATGAAAGCGTTGCTCATCATCGTCGCGCTCGGCATCGGTTTGTTCTACGGCTACCAGCATTTCCAGAACCCCGCCGACATCAATGATCCGGTCTACGTGGAAATCCGCATGGACATGGAGGTCGGCAGCCGCAAGCTGACGATGGCCCTGTTCGGCCGGAGCGCGGACGAGAAAGACTGCCGCGACCGCTCCGAGCGCGTATGGAAGAAAGTGATCGAAGGCTGCCGCGACTGCACGTTCCAGGTGATGGACTGCAAGCGCGAGCTGGAGCCCCGATACGCACGCCTGTTCGACAACGAAGTCATTGCCTCCACTTACCTCAGTTTCACCCGCGGTTCGCGCGGCGAACGCGATGGCCGCATGGTTTTCTGGGGACTCAACGCGGCCGAAGGCGACAGCGTCTGCGACGCCGCCCGCGAGTTCTTCAAGCAGCGCTACAGCGGGGAAGTCCGCTGCGTGCGCGGCCATCTCCGCTGACCCTTCCGTACGGTATCGCTACAATCGATGGCGTTTCGCCCAATGCGGGCCGCGGTGGTAGCGCATTCGCCTGACCCGCTAGCCAAACAGCCCCTCGTGAGGAGAGTTGCATGAGCACGAACGCCCGTATCGCCATCGTCACCGGGGCCGGCTCCGGCATCGGCAAGGCCACCGCCCTTACGCTGCTGAAAGACGGCTGGAGCGTCGCCCTCGCCGGCCGGCGCGCGGACGCGCTGGACGAAACCGCAAAGGCCTCCGGCGCCGGCGCCCGCGTACTCCCGGTGCCCACGGACGTGATGGACCCGGCTTCCGTGGCCAACCTGTTCGCAAAAACCAAAGCGACTTTCGGCCGTCTCGACATGATCTTCAACAACGCCGGCGCCAACGCGCCGGGCGTGGCTTTCGAGGACCTGCCGTACGAAAAGTGGAAGACCGTGGTGGACACCAACCTCACCGGCCTCTTCCTGTGCGCCCAGGGCGCGTTCCGCCTGATGAAGGACCAGGACCCGCGCGGCGGCCGCATCATCAACAACGGCTCGATCTCCGCGCACGCGCCGCGCCCCGACTCGGCGCCCTACACCGCGAGCAAGCACGGCGTGACCGGGCTCACCAAGACGATCTCGCTCGACGGCCGCAAGTACGACATCGCGTGCTGCCAGATCGACATCGGCAACGCGGTGACCGAACTCGCCGCGCGCATGGCCAAGGGCGTGAAGCAGGCCGACGGCACGGTCAAGGCCGAAGCCATGATGGATGTGCAGCGCGTCGCCGACGCCGTGCTGCACATGGCTAACCTGCCGCTCGACGTCAACATGCAGTTCCTCACCATCATGGCCACGAAAATGCCCTTCGTGGGACGCGGCTGACGGCCGTTGGCACCACCCGACTGGCTCTGGATCCCGATCACGATCGGGGCGGCGCTCGCCCAGACCGCGCGCAACGCCGCGCAGAAGAGCCTCACCGCATCGCTGGGCGCGCTGGGCGCCACGCTGGTGCGCTTTCTTTACGGATTGCCGTTCGCGCTGCTGTGGCTTGCGGCCGTCAAAACGGCGGGCAGTTACGCATGGCCATCGCTCAACGTGAGCTTTGCGGGCTGGGTCGCGCTGGGCTCCGTTGCGCAGATCGTTGCGACTGCCCTCCTGCTGCGGGCCATGGCGGAGCGCAACTTCGCGCTGGGCGTCGCCTACGCCAAGAGCGACGTCCTTCAGGTCGCCGTGTTCGGCTTCGTGTTCCTCGGCGATGCAGTGTCGGGCGGCACAGCGGCGGCCGTGCTGATCGGCACGCTGGGCGTGCTGCTGCTGTCGCCGCCCGACCCCCGACATCCCTTCCGGGCGCTGCTGACCGGCTGGACGCAGCGCTCGGCCCTGCTGGGGCTGGGCGCAGGCACCTGCTTCGCAATGTCGGCGGTGGGTTTCCGCGGCGCGGCGCTGGCGCTGCCGGAGACGCCGTACCTGATGGCGGCCGCGTTTACGCTGGCCGTCGCACAAGCGCTACAGACACTGCTGCTGGGCGGCTGGCTGCTCGCGCGCAACGCGACCGTGGTCGTGCGCACGCTCCGGGCCTGGCGCCCCTCGCTGTTTGCCGGCTTCATGGGAGCCGCAGCATCGGCGGGCTGGTTCACGGCCATGACCATCGAGCCCGCGGTGCACGTCCGCACGCTCGGTCTCGTCGAGCTGCTGTTTACCTACGTCGTGTCGCGGCGCGTGTTTCGCGAACGCCTGTCCGGCCGCGAACGCGCCGGGCTGGCCCTGCTCACGGGCGGACTGCTACTGGTGACGCTGACGCGTTGAGCGTTATCATCGAACGGTCACGCCCAGCCTCTCCCGGAGACCCCTCTTGCGCACCCGCCTCTGCACCGCCTGCCTGATACTCGCCGTGGCCACACCGGCCATCGCACAGTCCGACTACCCCACGCGCCCCATCCGCATGCTGGTGCCGTTCTCGCCGGGCGGCGCCTCCGATACCGCGGCGCGCGTCGTCAGCCAGCAGCTCGCGCCGCGGCTGGGCCAGCAGATCGTGATCGAGAACCGCCCGGGAGCCGGCGGCGTGATCGGCGCCGAGCTTGCGGCACGCGCCACGCCCGACGGCTACACGCTGCTGATGGGCTCGAACACGGAAATCGTGATCAACCCCAACCTCTACAAGAAACTGCCCTACGACACCCAGCGGGACTTCACGCCAATTTCCCTGGTCGCGGACACGCCGTTGATCCTGGTCGTCCATCCGTCGGTGCCCGCCAAGACCGTGCAGGAACTGATCGCGCTGGCGAAGGCGAAGCCGGGCGTGCTCAATTACGCCTCCAGCGGCAACGGCTCCACCGTTCAGCTCGCGAGCGAGATGTTCAAAACCATGGCGGGCGTGAACATCCGCCATATCCCCTTCAACGGCAGCGCGCCGGCGGTGATCCAGACCATCGCAGGCGAAACCCAGCTGGTCATTCCCGCCATGCCCGCCGCCCTGCAGCAGGCACGCAGCGGCAAGCTGCGGGCGCTCGCGGTGACCACGGCCAAGCGCGTGGCGGCGGCGCCGGAACTCCCCACGGTGGCCGAATCCGGCGTGCCCGGTTACGAAATCACCATCTGGAACGGCCTGCTCGCGCCCAGCGGCACGCCCAAACCCGTGCTGGATCGTTTGCACGCGGAAGTGCTCAAGGTGCTGGCGATGCCCGAAGTGAAGCAGAGCTTCACTAACATCGGCGCCGAGATCGTCACCAGCACTCCCGTGCAGTTCGCGGTCTTCATCAAATCCGATCTGGCCAAATACGCGAAGGTCGTGAAGGACGCCGACGTCAGGATCGACTAAGCGGATGGCGAAACGCGCTCCCGCACCGGCCGTCAGGCCGCTGCTGCCGGTCACGCTCGAACCGGGCGGTATCCGCTACGCACCGGGCATGCGCGCAGGCCGCTGGGTGTTTGCGTCCGGCCTGAAAGCCACCGCCGGTTTCGCCGGCGGCTTGGCCGCTGAAGTGGAAGCACGGGCGCTGCCGCACCATGGTGCGCCGCGTTTCCGCCGCGAGGCCGACCGCATCTTCCGTAACCTGAACACCGTGCTCGCCGCTGGCGGCAGCGATCTTGCGAACGTGGTGCGCGTCGACCAGCACTACACCACCTCAACGGCCGTCGAGTTCTATCACGACGCCCGCCGTGCCACGCTAAAGGATCACGTCCCGCCTAGCACGTCCACGCTGACGCCCGGCCTGCTGCTCGCCGGCCAGGCGATCGAAGTGCACGCGCTGGCGGTCGTCCCCGACAAAACCTTCCGTCCGGTCCACATCCGGCCCGCGCAGCAGAACGAAGTGCACGCGACGTCCGGCTACAGCCTGGCGCTCGCGGCCGGCGACTTCGTGTTCTTCGCTGGCCGTTACGCCGACGCGCCCGCGGCAGGCCCCGGCCTGGCACCCGAAGTCCGCATGCCCGCAGGCCACCTGTGGAAGGGCCTGCCGATCCGCATGGAAACCGAGTACGTGATCGCGAAGAAACTCGTGCTCACGCTGAAGGCCGCGGGCTGCACGCTGGCCGATGCCGTCCTGTGCCAGGTCTACCTGCGCGATCCCGACGATTTCGCGCCTTTCATGGAGGTATGGCGGAAACACTTCCCGCGCGGAACGCCAGCCACGACGCTCGTGCCCACCGCGACGCCGGGCTTCAACCTGCGCGACGCCCGCATCGAGATCAACACCCTCGCGCTGCGACCCGGCCGCACGCGCCGGCGCACGATCGATGCAGGCGTGGTGCCGCCCTTCGCGGGGATCACACAAGCGGTGCGAGCGGGCGACCTGCTGTTTTTGTCCGGACTACTGGCCATCGACCGCAACGGCCTGATCGGCGCGGCGCGGCCCGATCCCCGGCAGCCCTATTTCGGCTCCAGCATCACGGCGCAAATGGATTTCATACTCTCGAACGCGGAGAAGCTCTGCCGCGCGGCGGGCACCAAGCTTGCGAACGTGGTGCGCATCCAGCAGTACCACACCGATCTGCGCGAGTTTCAGGCAGCGTATGACGTGTGGGCCCGTACACTGCCCGGGCAGCACCTGCCGCTATCCGCGGTCGAGGTGCCCTTTCTGCCCGTGCCCGGCTGCACGGTGATGCTCGGCTTGTGGGTGTACGCGCCTTGACGCAGGGGCTATCACCCCTCCCTCCGCACCAGCGACGGATACACGACCCCGTCGCCGCGCGAGAACATCCACTCCATCTGTTCCTTCGTGATGGTCTCCGCGGTCGTGCCTTTCGCGGCGCACAGCATTTCCACGATGATCTGGCGCTTCACCTCCGCGGCGTAAACGTTCACCCGGTGGTAGCACTCCGACACCGTGCGGCCGAGCACGGTGATGCCATGGCGCTTCATGACGATGCAATTCGTGCCCTGGATGAAGGTCTTGATCGGCCCGACATCCTCTTCCACGTTCAGGTGCGCCGGCAGGTACACGAGCGGCTTCTGCATCAGGTAGGAAAAGGTCAGCGAATAGCTCTTGATCTCCTCGCAGCCCGCGGCGAGCAGCGCGATCGTCTCGTCGTGGTGCAGGTGGATCACGCGGTTCACGTCCGGGCGCAGCCGCAGGATTTCGCGGTTCATCTGGTGGCCGACACTGGTCGCGGCCTTGCCGTACAGCACGCGACCGTATGGGATATCGGTGATCACCAGGTCGTCGGCCGTCATTTCCTCCAGCGAGACGCCCGCCGGCTTGGCGTAAGCCAGCCCGTCCGGATGGTTCGCGTGCGGCACGCGGATCACCATGCCGCCCAAGGTGCTCTGCACGTAACCGCGCGCCGTCAGCATCTGCGCGTAGCGGACGTAGGTCGCGCCCCCACCCTCGGTCCCTCTCCCCGGGGGAGAGGGAAGATCTCCCTTCTCCCCCGGGGAGAAGGGCTGGGGATGAGGGCGCGCATTTGAGGTACGCTCTCACAAGAATTCGCAGGAGTCGTCATGCATCTCAGCCGTCGTCCGTGGTCCCTTGCCCTCTCCACCGCCTGCGCCTTCACGTTCGGCAGCCCCGGCAGCTTCGCCGCGGACGGACAGTACCCGCAGCGCCCGATCCGCTTCGTCATCCCGCAGTCGCCGGGGGGCGCGTCCGACACGGTGGGACGTCTGGTCGCCGTCAGGCTCGGCGACTACCTGGGCCAGCAGATCGTTGCCGACAACCGGCCCGGCGCCACCGGCAACATCGGGCACGAAATGGTGGCCCATGCCACGCCCGACGGCTACACCATGCTGCTCACCGCACCGAATCTGGTGACGAGCCCCATCCTCTACGCCAAGGTGCCGTTCGACCCGGTCAAGGATTACGCGCCCATCACGCAGATGACATTGACGCCCAACGTCTGGATCGTCTATCCGGCGTATCCCGCGAAATCGATGAAAGAGTTGATCGAGATCGCCAGGGCGAAACCCGGCAGCGTCGATTTCTCCTCCTCGGGCACCACCTCGACCCAGCATCTGGCCGGCGAGTTGCTGAACGTGATGGCGGGCATCCAGCTCGTGCACGTCCCCTACAAGGGCGGCGGCCCCGCGCTGATCGACCTCATGGGTGGACGCGTGCCGGTGATGTCTTCCACGCTGCCCTCCGCGGTGCCGCACATCAAGGCCGGCAAGGCGCGCGCGCTGGCGGTGACGAGCGTCAAGCGCTCTGGCGCCATTCCTGAGACCCCGACGGTGGCGGAAGCCACGGGCCTCACCGGCTACGAAGCGACGACCTGGTAGGGCCTGCTGTTTCCGGCGGGCACGCCCAAGCCCGTGGTCGATCGCATGCAGACCGAAGTGGTGAAGGTGCTGGCGGTGCCCGAGGTGGCAACCCGCCTGCGCGACGTTGGCTACGAGCCAGTGGGCAGCACGCCGGCGCAGTTCGGTGCTTACATCAAGGCCGAGATCGCCAAGTGGACGAAGGTGATCAAGGGGGCGGGGATCAAGGCGGAGTAAGTGTTGCGGGACCTATGTGCAAGGACAACATTCCATTCTTCCCGCGCTCTGAATTATCTGAACTATAATTTGCCGCTGGAGGTTCACATGAGATATCGGATCGCACTGCACAAGTCAGAGGAAGGCTACAGCGTGTCCGTCCCCGGGCTTCCCGGGTGCTGGTCGCAAGGCGCCACGGAACAGGAAGCGCTGGAAAACGTCAGCGACGCCATTCGCGAGTATCTTTCGGTCGTCGAAGAGCAACTTCACGGCGACGAGATTCGCGAAATTGAAGTAGCCGTCTAGCCTTGCCCAAGATCGCCGACGTCAATCACCTTGACGCCGTGCGCGCGCTCGAAAAGGCCGGATTTCGTGTCCTGCGTCGGGGCAAGCATATCGTCATGAGCAACGGTCAGCGTATCGTGACGATTCCCCGTCACAATCCGGTCAACGCATACACCATGGGCGGCATTGCCCGCGATGCCGGACTCTCCGTTGAGCAGTTTCGTGAACTGCTTTAGGGATAACCGTATGTCTGACACTATTGATTCTCAAGAAACCGTGGTCTGACCCTGAGGTTTCTGTCAGCAAGGATCTTCCCGGCGCCCGCTGCCAGGGAAAGCCTCCACCGCCTCACACACGAAATTCAGGACACTCCCGGCATGGGACGTGGTGTTCTCTGTGTCCGGTGCGCAGGAACTACAGCAGCAATTGGCCCGCGCGCAGCAACTGGCCGCAGCTTCTTAGCCTGCACAGCATTAGTTGCCCTCCAACTCATCCCTACACACGATGCCCTACGGCCACGCGTGATGTCAGGCGTTCGCATCGTAACCGCAATCCCGTCCGCTGCCCGCTCAACCCAAGGTAGCCGGCACGAACAACGCCTCTGTCTCCGGCATCTTCTCGATCAGCCCCTGCGTGTGCAGGTAACGCGCCAGCATCTCCACGACTTTGCGGTTGAGCGGCGTCAGGCCGTAAGGCAGCGGATCACCGCCGAAGAGCTCGAAAGTTTTATTCCACCGCCCCTTGGTCCACGGCAGCAGCGTCGCGCTGAGCTTGCGCTTGTAGGCCGACGCTTTCGCTGCCGCGTAGGCCTCGCACACGGCCTGCGGCAGCGCGGGATGCGCGGCGAGCGTGTCGGCGCGCACGACGACGCAGTGATTGATGGGGAACACGCCGGTGCGCTGGAAGTAATCCCGCTCGGCGGCTTCCGGATCGGGCAGCACCGTCCGCAGCCGGCGCTCCGCCTGCGGTCGCGCCGCGTCCCGCGCGGACAGTCCGAGGAAGGCGTCCACGCTGCCTTCCTCCACCAGCGTTTCCAGGTCGCCGTCCACGAATGCCACATTCGCGCGCGCCGGCGGCGGGAAGCGCTGGCTGCGTGGCATCACCCAGGTGATCTCGCGGTGGTCTACGCCGTAATCGTCCTCGATCAGGCCGCGCAGCCAGACGGCCGCGGTCATCGAATAGTCCTCGATGCCGATGCGCTTGCCGCGGAACTCCGAAAAACTCTTCAGCGGGCCGTCGCGCCGCATGTATACGAACGAATGCCGGAAGGCACGGTACGGAAACACCGGCAGCGCGCGCAGGTTGCGGTCGCCGGCGGCGTGCAGGGTAATCAGGTTGGCGAGCGAGAACTCCGAGCTCTCGTACGGCCGCGAAGCGAGCATGGCCATGAAGATGCCGCGGGTGGGCATCGCCTCGTAGCCCAGGCTGATGCCCTGATACGTGCCCGCGAAATCAACGACGTGCTCGTAGTCGCCGCCGCGGACGGTGAACATGGGTGCGCTCAAAACAACCTCCGTACCCGCTTTCGCAAAACGCCCCGATCTGCGGGTCTCCTGGGGCGGCGCCCAGCAGCACAGGAATAGTCAAAGTCACCGGGGGTAGCCCGGCAGCTAGTCACTTTCTCTTGTTTGGCCAAGAGAAAGTAACCAAAGAGAAGGCCACCCCAACGAACCGCCACTGTCGTGGTGTCCCTGCGCTGCTCGTCCAGCGCGGCGGCTGCGGAACTCGCTTCCGTCATGACCACATGACGGAAGCTCAGACAGTCCTCGCCGACACCCCCGCGCCGGCCTGCGGCTGCTCGGCGGTTCGTAAGGGGGAAAAACGGCTGCGCCCTGGCGGGCTTGGCTTGAGGATTAAGGCTGGAGCGACTTGGGTCTTGCACCTCCCCTGTAAACCGCCGAGCAGCACAGGCATGGACGGGGCTTCCGGCGAGGACTGTCTGAGCGTCCGTCATCCGTTGATGACGGACGCGAGCTCCGCGGCCACCGTCCATGCCGGGCAGCGCAGGGACACCGCGCCAGCGGCGGTTTGCCGGGGCGGTCTTTTCTTTGAAGGAGCCGGACATAGGCGAAGCGTCATCTTGCGCCGCGGTCATTTCAGCGCTTTGTAGCGGATGCGCTTGGGCTTAGCGCCCTCCTCCCCCAGCCGCTTCTTCTTGTCCGCCTCGTATTCCTGGTAGTTGCCGGCGTAGAACACCCACTGCGAGTCGCCCTCGCAGGCGAGGATGTGGCTCGCGATGCGGTCGAGGAACCAGCGGTCGTGCGAGATCACCAGCACGCTGCCGGCGAACTCGAGCATGGCGTCTTCCAACGCGCGCAGGGTTTCCACGTCGAGGTCGTTCGACGGTTCATCCAGCAGCAGCACGTTGCCGCCGCCCAGCAGGGTGTGCGCGAGATGCAGTCGCCCGCGCTCGCCGCCCGAGAGATTGCCGACCTTCTTTTGCTGATCGGTGCCCTTGAAGTTGAAGCGGCCGAGGTAGGCGCGCGAGGGCATCTCGAACTTGCCGACGGTCAGGATGTCGCGCCCGCCGGAGATGGCCTCCCACACCGTTTTTTCATTGGGCAGGGACTCGCGCGACTGATCGACGACCGCCAGCTTTACCGTGGAACCGATCACGATCTCGCCGCTGTCCGGCTTTTCCTTGCCGGTGATCATGCGGAACAATGTGGACTTGCCGGCGCCGTTGGGGCCGATGATGCCGACGATCGCGCCGGGTGGCACCGTGAAAGACAGCTTGTCGATCAGCAGACGGTCGCCGTAGGCCTTGCTCACGTTCTTGAACTCGACGACCTGGTCACCGAGCCGGTCCGCCACCGGGATGAAGATCTCCTGCGTCTCGTTGCGCTTCTGGTATTCAAACGACGACAGTTCCTCGAAGCGCGCGAGGCGCGCTTTGCTCTTGGCCTGGCGGGCCTTGGCGTTGCTGCGCACCCATTCGAGTTCCGTCTTCAGCGCCTTCTGGCGGGCCGACTCGGTGGATTCTTCCTGCTGCAGCCGCGTGCTCTTCTGCTCCAGCCAGGAACTGTAGTTGCCCTTCCATGGAATGCCGTGGCCGCGGTCGAGTTCCAGGATCCACTCGGCGGCGTTGTCGAGGAAGTAGCGATCGTGGGTCACGCCGACGACCGTGCCCGGAAAGCGCTGCAGGAACTGCTCCAGCCATTCCACGCTTTCGGCGTCGAGGTGGTTGGTCGGTTCGTCGAGCAGCAGCATGTCCGGCTTGGACAGCAGCAGGCGGCACAGCGCCACGCGGCGCTTCTCGCCACCCGACAGCTTGTCTATCTTCGCGTCCCACGGCGGCAGCCGCAGCGCGTCGGCGGCGATTTCGAGCTGGTGCTCGGTATCGGAACCGGCGGCGGCGATGATCGCCTCGTACTTGGCCTGGTCGGCGGCGAGCTTGTCGAAATCGGCGTCGGCCTCGGCGTAGGCGGCGTAGATTTCATCGAGCTTTTTCTTCGCCTCGTTGATCTCGCCCAGCCCTTCCTCCACGGCTTCACGCACGGTCTGGTTCGGATCGAGGTGCGGTTCCTGCTGGAGGAAACCGATCTTGATGCCCGGCATCGGGACGGCTTCGCCCTCGATGTCCGTGTCCAGGCCCGCCATGATCTTGAGCAGGCTGGACTTGCCGGAGCCGTTGACGCCCAGCACGCCGATCTTGGCGCCGGGGAAGAACGACAGAGAGATGTCCTTGAGGATGACGCGCTTGGGCGGGATGACCTTGCCCACGCGGTTCATGGTGTAGACGTATTGCGCCATGGCTGGTTACCGGAAAATGGATGGCTGCGAGGCAGCCGGACGGGCGGAGGAAATGCCGAAAGGGCGCTATTATCCCCGAGTCCGCCCCCGCTTGAAATTCCCGCGCGCCTTAATTCCGCCCCATGGACGATATCGTCAAACAGGCCATGGCCAAATGGCCCTCCGTGCCTTCCGTTTATGGATGGCTCTCCCTGGACGCGCGCGGCCACTGGCTGATCAAGGGCGACCGCATCAGCAATCCCGTGATTACCGCGTTCATCGCCCGCAATTACCTGCGGGACGACCGGGGTGCCTGGTACTTCCAGAACGGCCCGCAGCGCGTGTTCGTCTCGCTGGCCAGCACGCCCTTTGTCGTTCGCCACGAAGCCACGGACACCGGGGAACGGCTGCTGACGCATACCGGGCAGCCGGTCGCAAAACTCACCGGGGCGTGGCTGGATGACCAGGGGCGCCTCGTGCTGATGACCGACGCCGGCCCCGGCGTGCTGGACGACCGCGACCTCGAGGGCTTTCTCTCCCACCTCACGGACAGCCGCGGCAAGCCGCTCGACGACGCAGCCCTGGAATCCGCCCTGGAAGCCCTGCAACATGGACAGACCGCCGACCTCGCCCTGCGCTGGCGGGACGCCCTCGTGCCCGTGCAGCCGGTGCGCGCGGCGGACGTGCCCGGACAGTTCGGCTTCATGCGCATCCCCGATCCGCCGTCCGGCGAGGAAGTCTGCACGTGAAGCCGCTCGCGACGTTTCCCGCAGCGGCGCGCCGCGCGATCCGCGGCGTGTTCTGCGACATCGACGACACGCTCACCACCGACGGTCGGCTGACCGCCGCGGCCTACGCTGCGCTGGAAAGTCTGCACGCCGCGGGCCTGCTCGTGGTGCCCATCACCGGCCGGCCCGCCGGCTGGTGCGACCTCATCGCCCGCCAGTGGCCGGTGAACGCAGTCGTCGGCGAGAACGGCGCGTTCTGGTTCCGCCACGACCATGACGCTCGCCGCATGGTCCGCAGCTTTGTTGATGACGAGGCCACGCGGGCTGCCCACCAGCAACGCTTGCAGGCCATCGCCGACGCGATCCTGAAGGAAGTCCCCGGCGCCGCGGTGTCGGCGGACCAGCACTACCGGGAAACCGACCTTGCCATCGATTTCTGTGAGGACGTCGCTCCGCTGTCCGCTGCGGCCGTCGCCCGCATCGTCGCCCTCATGGAACAGCACGGCCTGACCGCCAAAGTCAGCTCCATCCACGTCAACGGCTGGTTCGGCGCCTACGACAAGCTGGGCATGACGCGGCAGCTCATGCGCGAGGCCTTCAAGGTCGATCTCGACGCCGAACGCGCACGCTATGTCTTCATCGGCGATTCGCCCAATGATGTGCCGATGTTCGCTTACTTCCCGCACGCCGCCGGTGTCGCCAACGTGCGGTCATTCGCCGAGCGGCTCGAGGCGAAACCCGCTTACGTGACGCAGGCTGCCGCCGGCGCGGGCTTCTGCGAGCTGGCGGATTACCTGCTCGCTGGCCGCTAACCCTTTCCCGCTTTCCCGACCTCATGGAACCCCCGATGATCGATCTCCGCAGCGACACCCTGACCAAACCCACCGAAGCCATGCTCGCCGCCATGCAGGAAGCGAGCCTCGGCGACGACTCCCGCGATGGCGACGAGACCGTGCGCAAGCTAGAAGCGCGCGCGGCGGAAATGACCGGCAAGGCAGCCGGCGTCTTCGTGCCCAGCGGCACCATGTCCAATCTGGTGGCCATCCTCGCGCACGCCGACCGCGGCGGTGAAGTCATCGGCGAAGCCACGTCGCACATCTTCAATTCGGAGCTGGGCGGCGTCGCCAACATCGCCGGCATGTTCCCCCGCATGCTGCCGGGCAAGCGCGGCGCGCTCGACCTCGACGCGCTGAGCGAACGCATCCGCCCCGCCATCACCCCCAACAATGCCGGCACCGCGCTGGTGTCGGTGGAAACCACCCACAACGCCGCGGGCGGTGCCGTACTGCCGCTGGCCCACCTGGCCGCCGTGGCCGCGCTGGCCCGTGAAAACGGCGTGCCGGTGCATATCGACGGCGCGCGCCTGTTCAATGCCGCGGTCGCCCTGAAGGTTCCTGCCGCGGACATCGCACAGTACGCCGACAGCGTCGGCTTCTGCGTATCCAAGGGACTGTCCGCGCCGGTCGGGTCCGTGCTGTGCGGCACCGCGGCCTTCATCGAACGCGCTCGCGGATTCCGCCGCATGGTGGGCGGCAACCTGCGCCAGGCCGGCCCTCTCGCGGCGGCCGGGCTGCTGGGGCTGGAAACCATGGTCACCCGCCTCGCGGACGACCACCGCACCGCGCAACGGCTGGCGCAGGGCCTGCACAAGCTCGACACGCAGCTGGTGAATCCGGCCGACGTGGAAACCAATCTCGTGCGGGTGGATGTTGCCGCCTCCGGCCGCCCGGCAACGGAATGGTCGGCGGAACTGAAAAAGCGCGGCGTGCTGGTAAATCCCTGCGCGAAGTTCGCGCTGCGCTTCGTGACGAACCGGCACATCGGCGAGGCGGAAGTGGATCAGGCCATCGCGGCGTTTGCCGGAGTCCTGAAACCGTAGCACGGCATCGCTAGATGATTTTCTTCCGCAGCCACGTCACGCCGACCTCTGCGACGATCACCACCACCAGCATCGCCACCAGCATCAGCGCTACCCGCTCCCACTGAAACAGGTTCATCGCGGAATCGATCGCCATGCCGATGCCGCCGGCGCCGACCAACCCCAGCACCGCCGATTCGCGCACACTGATGTCCCAGCGGAAGAGCGCGATCGCCCAGAACGCCGGCTCGACCTGCGGCCAGTAGCCCTTGAGATAGATCGAGGTCCACGGGGCGCCCGCGGCCTTCAGCGCTTCGACCGGCCCGGGCCGCGCTTCCTCCAGCGCCTCGGCGAACAGCTTGCCGACGAAACCGATCGAACGGAAGGCGATCGCCATCGTGCCGGCCAGCGCGCCGGGCCCGAAAATGGCTACGAACAGCAGCGCCCACACCAGCGAGTTGACCGAACGCGACGAGACCAGAAAGAACTTGGCGCCGTAGTTGAGGGCGGCGTTGCGGGTGATGTTGTTCGCCGCCAGCAGTCCCAGCGGCAGCGCCATGAGGATGGCGAGGATGGTGCCCAGCGTGGCGATGTGCAGTGTTTCGATCAGCGCCTCATGCACGCCCTTGGGGTAGTAGGCCCAGTCGATTGGCCACATGCGCTTGAACAGGTCGGCCATCTGTTCCGGCGCGTCGTAGAGAAACTCCGGGATGATCTGCACCGTGCGCAGGCTGACCACGCAGGCGAAGACGAGGCCGAAATACAGCACGAAGCGCGCGAGGCGCTGCGAGGGCGTATAGCGCCGCCACTCGCGATGAATGCCCGCCGTCGCACTCATGGCCTCACCGGTAAATCTTCTTGATCCAGTTCTGCAGCACCTCGCTCAGCATGATCAACGCGATGATGGCGAGCAGGATGGTCAGCAGGTAGTCGTAGTCGAACTTCTGGAAGGCCGCGAACATGGTGCCGCCGATGCCGCCGGCGCCAACGATGCCTACCATGGTCGAATTGCGCAGGTTGGAGTCGAACTGGTAGGTCGCGAAGCCCACGAAGCGGTTCAGCACCTGGGGCATCACGCCGTAGGTGATGACGTTCATGAACGGCGCGCCGGTCGCGCGTATTGCCTCGACCTGCTTCATCGAAATTTCCTCGATGGCCTCGGCGAACAATTTGGCGACAAAGCCGATCGAGGCCACCGTCAGCGCCAGGATGCCGGCGAGCGCGCCGAAGCCGACCGCCTTGACGAACAGGATCGCGATAATGACCTGGTGGAAGGACCGGCACAGCACGACGAAAAGCCGGGTGGGCCAGGTCACCCAGGGCGGCATCAGGTTGCGCGCCGCCAGCAGTCCGATCGGCAGCGACAGCAATATCCCCAGTATTGAGGCGATGACGGCGATTTCGACGGTCTCATACAAGCCTTTCGCGAGCAGCGCCAGTTTGTCAGGGGCGGTGTCGGGCGGGAACATCCGGCTGATGAATCGCGCGCCCTGCTCGAGACCGAGGACGAAGCGGGCCCAGGTGACGTCGAGCAGCGAGGCCGCGTAGACGGTGTAGATGGCCAGCGCGATCCACGCCAGCCGCGCCGGCCAGTTGGGCAGGAACGCCGGTGGCCGGGCCTGCAGAGTTGCGCCTGTCATGCCGCTACTCCAGCCAATCCTCGCCGCCGTAGATCTGCTTCAGGTGATCGTCGGTCAGGCCTTCCGGCGTACCGTCGTAGACCACGTGGCCGCCCGCCATGCCGATCACGTGCGTGGCGAAGCGCCTCGCCAGCGGCACGTTGTGGATGTTGAGGATCACGGGGATGCGCCGGCTGTCGGCGAGTGCGGTCATCAGCTCCATGATCTCGACCGAGGTCTTGGGATCGAGGGAGGAGGTCGGCTCGTCCGCCAGCAGCAGGGCCGGATGCTGCATCACCGCGCGCGCGATGCCCACTCGCTGCCGCTGGCCGCCGGACAGCGCGTCCGCCCGCTGGTTCGCGAACGCTGTCAGCCCCACGGTGTCGAGCAGTTCCCACGCCGCGTCGATGTCCGCCGGCGGATACCGTCGCAGCCATGCCTTCAGGGGCGACACGTAACCGAGGCGACCGGAGAGCACGTTCTCCATGACGCTCAGCCGTTCGACGAGGTTGTATTCCTGGAACACCATGCCGATGCGGCGGCGCGCTTCGCGCAGGGCCCGGCCACGCAACTTGACCATGTCGAGGCCGTGAAACAGCACCTGTCCGGCCGTGGGCTCGACCAGCCGGTTGATGCACCGGATGAGCGTGGACTTGCCGGTGCCTGATGGGCCTATCACAGCGGTGATACCGCGGTCCGGGAACGCGATGCTGATATCGCGCAACACCGGAACGCCGCGCTTGTACTCCTTGCACAAACCCCGGACTTCGATGGCGACGGCGCCGGTCGCCCGCTCGGCCGCCACCATGACGCGCTACTTCTTGGCCTTGTCTTCCAGCATTTTCTTGCGCGCCGCTTCCTCGCGTGCCGACTCTTTCTCGTAGGCGGCGCGGTTGAACGGCGTGCCCGTTTCATCGGCGATCTTGCGCACCACCGCCCACTCCTTCTCATAGGTAATAGGGAAGAACCGGTCCGCGCCGCCGAAAGTCTTCTGCATCTCCGGCGGGAAGCGGTAGTCGTAGAAGCACTTGGTGAGCTGCTTGGCGAACTCGGGTGCGAGATCGTGTGCGTAGGCGAACGACGAGGTCGGGAACAACGGGCTTTTGTAAATAATGCGGAAGTCGTCCGCCTTGATCTCGCCGCGCGAGGCCATGCGGTAGAACACGTCGGAGGCGACGGGTGCGGCGTCGTAATCGCCCGTTTCCACGCCTTTTACCGACTGCCCGTGCCCGCCGGAGAACAGCGGCTTGTAGTCCTTGTCCATCGCGAGGCCCTCGGGCGGGAACAGCACCTGCGGCGCCAAATGACCGGAGTTGGACGAAGGCGAGGTGTGCGCGATCTTCTTGCCCTTCAGATCAGCGAGCTTCTGGTACGGGCTCGTCCTCTTGACGATCATGATCAGGTTATAACCCTGGAGTTCCTTCTCGGTCCCCTTGATCGCGAACGGCACCGCGCCCGCGAGGTTCACGGCGAATCCGGTCGGGCCGGTCGAGAATCCACCAACGTGCAGTCGCCCGGCGCGCATGGCCTCGATTTGAGCGGCGTTCGACTGCACCGGGAAATACACGATTTTCTTGCCCGTGCACTTGCCCAGGTAATCGAGGAAGGGCTTGAACGCCGTTTCATACACGGCGGCATCCTCCACCGGCGTGTAGGTAAACACCAGCGTATTCGGGTTTTTCCAGCGCTTGGCGTCTTTGGGTGTGTCTGCGACCAGATCCTTGTTTTCGTCGCAGTACATTGTGTCGAGCTGTCCGCGGTTCTTGCAGTCGTCGCCTTGCGCAAACGCCGTCGCCGACGCCGCGAGCAGCAGCGCGCCGACGAACTGGATCAGGGGGGCATTCATGGTGTTCTCCTCCGCTAGGCACTATCGTGAATGATCGGTCACCGCAGCCTGCAGGGGCGCCCTTGATCGCCCACTATCCGGGCTTCGGGGTTTTTGCGCGCTCCCTGATGTGAAAGATTGTAACAAAGGCCCGCGCGGGAACTGCCCGCCCCGGCGTGCCGTCAGCGCACGCGGGCGGACGAAAACTCATCCTCGATGTTGTCGCGGAAGTCACTGGCTGGAGATGACGCGCTCATGAGGCGTCGATGGACCTCCTCACCGACGCCGCGGTACTGGACGATGCGACCGCCCGTGAATTCGATTTCGAGCAGCCGCTCGCGCGAGTCGTAGCCGGCGCCGCGCAGTTCACCCGCCTGCGCTCCATGCGCTGCCCCTTTCGCCAGCCCCCAGGGTCACGGTAACGTCGCTGTCGGCAGACCGCCGTCCCCCGGACGCCCCAGAAACCCCGTTTTCCGACCTCCCGGAACGGACGGAATAGGCCCTGGCGATAATTCTTCAACACATTGAAAATGTTGAAATAAAATGGGCTCTTTCGAGCCCGTTTCCGCGTCGCACCACGCCAACGCGCTTGCCTCGGGGGTCCGGGTTTTGTATTGTCTCGTTCCCGCCCTAGCGGTTTTGCAGTGCCAGCCCGGTATTTATGGCCGGCTCGCCATCGGAAAAGGCCACGCGCCCGGTATCACCACCGGAGCCGGCGCAGACGATGACGGGACGGCAGCAGGTTTCGGTGCCGGCTTGCTCACCGCCTTAGATGCGGGTTTCTTGGCTTTCTTCTTGGCCGCTTTTTTACTCGCGGCCTTTTTTTTGCCTGCGGCTTTCTTTTTCGCCGGGGCGCGTTTGACCAGTTTCTTTTTCTTCAGCGCCGATTTCTTCGCGCTGACGGCGCGCTTGGCTGCCTTCTTCTTCGCCGCTTTTTTCCGTTTCGCCATTTCGAGCCTCCTTTAGAGGATAGTGACCGCGAGGCGCACCGGGCGGACACCGCCACCCTGGCGCCTCAGCGCGCATCGCGCAACCATCTCCGTACCCTCGCGGCCGGCGCCCGTCTTCCGGGCACCCGCCACCGCGCGTTAATGCAGGGCGTTCAGCGTCTTGCTCGCCAGATCCCGGTACAGCACTTCCGGATCGAGCTGGATGCCGCCTTCCCAGGTCAACGCGTGGGCTACCGGATCGAAGGATACGCGGTTGAACGCGTCGCCTTCCGTCAGCATCCGGAAATACTTGGTCGCCACCAACTCACCGAGGGAGACGTGCCCCTCGAGTCCGTCGGCGAACCGCAGCCACAACGTGTAGTTGTCCTCGGCCCGGCATTCGGTAATGGAGTGCATGTTGCGTCGCTTCCGTGGATATCTTCTCGCTATCAGGCTCAGTCCCAACTGAGTGCGCCTCCCGTCTGATACTCAATGACGCGTGTTTCGAAGAAGTTGCGCTCTTTCTTCAGATCGATCATCTCCGACATCCACGGGAAGGGGTTGGTGGCCCCTTCGTATAGCGGGTCGAGACCAATCTGCTGGCAGCGGCGGTTGCAGATGAAGCGCAGGTATTCCTTGAACTGGGAGGCGTTCAGCCCGAGCACGCCGCGCGGCATGGTGTCCTCCGCGTAGCGGAACTCGAGATCGACGCCCTGGCGGAACAGCACGCGGATTTCCTCGCGGAACTCGGAGGTCCACAGGTGCGGGTTCTCCAGCTTGATGGTGTTCACGAGGTCGATGCCGAAATTGCAGTGCATGGACTCGTCGCGCAGGATGTACTGATACTGCTCGGCGGCGCCCGTCATCTTGTTCTGCCGGCCCAACGCGAGGATCTGCGTGAAGCCGACGTAGAAGAACAGGCCTTCCATCAGGCAGGAAAATACGATCAGGCTTTTCAGCAGCTTCTGGTCGTTTTCCGGCGTGCCGGTCTTGAAGTGCGGATTGGTCAGCGTGTCAATGAATGGGATCAGGAATTCATCCTTGGCCCGGATCGAATCCACTTCATGGTACGCGTTGAAGATTTCGCCCTCTTCAAGGCCCAGGCTCTCCACGATGTACTGGTAGGCGTGGGTGTGAATCGCCTCTTCGAAGGCCTGGCGCAGCAGGTACTGGCGGCATTCCGGCGCGGTGATGTGGCGGTAGGTGCCGAGCACGATGTTGTTCGCGGCCAGCGAATCCGCCGTCACGAAGAAGCCGAGGTTACGCTTGATCAGCCGGCGCTCGTCTTCCGACAGACCATTCGGATCTTTCCACAGCGCGATGTCGCGCGACATCTGGATTTCCTGCGGCATCCAGTGGTTCGCGCAGGCGGACAGGTATTTCTCCCATGCCCACTTGTACTTGAACGGCACCAGCTGGTTGACGTCGGTCTGGCCGTTGATGATGCGCTTGTCGGCGATGTTGACGCGCCGCAGCAGCTGCTCGGCCGGTGCGGGTGCCGGCACGGTCTGCGGGGCGGCGGGCGCCATGGGATTCGCGCCGGGCGCAAATACCGGCTGCAGGCCGAGGGTGGCGCCGGGGTTGCCCTGGATCACGCCGGGCGTGATGGAATCTTCAAATTGCAGCATGGCCTTGCTCCCTTTATTGGTGTTTTAGGTGGACGACGATCAACTGCTGACGCGTTCCCTTTATCGTTGCATTAGGTGGGCACGTCTCGTTGTTCTGTGACTGACCTCATTAACGCTGGACTGGCTGCTTCCCCTGGTTTTCATCAATCCCGGATACGCGTTACTGGCAGGCCTCGCACTCCGGGTTGTCGATCGAGCAGAACTGGACATCCGTCGCCGGCGCGCCGGCCACCGGGACCGCGTTCAGCGAACCCGCCGCCACCGTGGACTTCTCCGCGTGCGTTGCCCCGAGCGTGCGCAGGTAGTAGGTGGTCTTCAGGCCGCGCACCCAAGCGAGCTTGTAGGTTTCATCCAGCGTCTTGCCCGACGCGCCCGCCATGTAGATGTTGAGCGACTGCGACTGGTCGATCCATTTCTGCCGGCGCGCCGCGCACTCGACCAGCCACTTGGGCTCCATCTCGAACGCCGTGGCGTAGAGGGCGCGGACATCCTGCGGGATGCGGTCGATCTTGGAGAGCGAACCGTCGAAGTACTTGAGGTCCGAGATCATCACGTCGTCCCACAGGTTGAGCTTCTTCAGGTCGCGCACCAGGTACTCGTTGGTGACGGTGAATTCGCCCGACAGGTTCGATTTCACGTAGAGGTTCTGGTAGGTGGGCTCGATGCACTGCGACAACCCCGTGATGTTGGCGATGGTCGCCGTCGGCGCGATCGCGAGGCAGTTCGAGTTGCGCATGCCGACCTGCTTGATGCGGCGGCGCAACGCGTCCCAGTCGAGCGTGGTCGACAGGTCGCACTCAAGGTAGCCGCCCCGCTCTTCCGCCAGCAGCTTGAGCGACTCGTGCGGGAAGATGCCGCGGTCCCACAGGGAACCCTTGAACGTGGCGTAGGGCCCACGCTCCTCGGCGAGATCCGCGGAAGCCCAGAAAGCGGTATAGGCGATCGCTTCCATCGAACGATCGGAAAACTCGACCGCCGCCTGCGACCCGTAGGGCACGCGCAGCAGGTGCAGGCAATCCTGGAAGCCCATGATGCCGAGGCCCACCGGACGGTGCTTGAAATTGGAATTGCGCGCCTTGTTGACCGAGTAATAGTTGAGGTCGATCACGTTGTCGAGCATGCGCATCGCCGTGACGACGGTGCGCCGCAGCTTTTCCATGTCCAGCGTACCGGTTGCCGGATCGAGGTGCGCGGGCATGTTGACCGAGCCGAGGTTGCAGACCGCGATTTCATCCGGCCCCGTGTTCAGCGTGATTTCCGTGCACAGGTTGGAACTGTGCACGACGCCGACGTGCGACTGCGGCGAACGCAGGTTGCACGGATCCTTGAACGTGATCCAGGGGTGCCCCGTTTCGAACAGCATCGTGAGCATCTTCCGCCACAGCTGGGTCGCCGACACCCGTTTGTGCAACTTCAGTTCGCCGCTCGCCGCCTTGGCCTCGTAGGCCAGATAGGCCACTTCGAACGCCCTGCCGAACTTGTCATGCAGGTCGATCGTGTCCGAGGGCGAGAACAGGGTCCACTCGCCGTTCTCCATCACGCGCTTCATGAACAGGTCCGGAATCCAGTTCGCGGTGTTCATGTCGTGCGTGCGGCGGCGGTCGTCACCGGTGTTCTTGCGCAGTTCGAGGAATTCCTCGATGTCCAGATGCCACGTTTCCAGGTAGGAACACACCGCGCCCTTGCGCTTGCCGCCCTGGTTCACGGCGACGGCGGTGTCGTTCACCACCTTCAGGAAGGGCACCACGCCCTGCGATTTGCCGTTGGTGCCCTTGATGTGGGCACCCAGCGCGCGCACCGGCGTCCAGTCGTTGCCGATGCCGCCAGCGAACTTCTGGAGCATGGCGTTTTCCTTGATCGCCTCGTAAATGCCGTCGAGGTCGTCCGCCACCGTCGTCAGGTAGCAGCTCGCGAGCTGCGAACGGCGCGTGCCGGAGTTGAACAGCGTCGGCGTCGAGCTCATGAAGTCGAAGGACGACAGCACGTTGTAGAACTCGATCGCGCGGCGCTCCCGCTCGGCTTCCTTCTCGTTCAGCGCCAGGCCCATGGCCACGCGCATGTAGAAGGACTGCGGCAGCTCGATGCGGCGGCCACTGATGTGCAGGAAGTAGCGGTCGTACAGGATCTGCAGGCCGAGGTAATCGAACTTGAAGTCGCGGTTGGCGTCGAGCGCGGCGCCCAGCGCCTTCAGGTCGTAGTGTCCGAGGCGCTCGTCCAGCAGCTCGGCCTTGATGCCTTCGGCGATAAGCCGCGGAAAAGCTTCGGCGTAGCGCACTTTCATTTCGGCGTGGGTGGCCTCCACGCCGATGACCTCCAGCTGCAGCGAATTGAGCAGCAGGCGCGCGGTGACCTTGCTGTATGCCGGGTCCTGCTCGATCAGCGCGCGGGCGGACAGGATGAGCGACTTCCTCACCTCGTCCATCGGCACGCCCTCGTAGATGTCCTTGAGCATGCCGTCGAGGATGAGCTGCGGCTCGACTTCGCGGCCGAGCCCTTCGCAGGACTCGTGCACCAGCGCGGTCAGCCGGGCCAGGTCGAGCGGGCGGCTCATGCCGTGATCGGTCACGTTCACGACCACCCGGTGGACGGCTTCCGCCTGCGCCGCCTTGCTCTGGACGCGGGCCTTGGACCGCTCCTCGCGATACAACACGTAGGACCGCGCCACCTCGTGCTCGCCCGAACGCATGAGCGCGAGTTCGACCTGGTCCTGGATGTCCTCGATGTGGAAGGTGCCGCCATGCGGCTGGCGGCGCAGCAGCGCGACCACCACCGCCTCGGTCAGGTGGGACACCACCTCGCGCACGCGCGCTGACGCGGCCCCCTGGCCGCCGTTGACGGCGATATAGGCCTTGGTGATGGCGATCGAGATCTTGGCCGGCTCGAAGCCGACGACCGCGCCGTTGCGCCGGATGATCTTGTGCTGGCTATAGCGGTCGGCGGCGGCCGAAGCTGCCTGCGGGAACGCGGCACCGGATGGGGCGGCGACGGACGGCAGGAGGCCGGTGGAAGAGGCCAATGGGATCGCGGACATCGCGGTGTTCTCCTTATGCGTTCATTTGTTGGTCTTTTTTTGGGAAAAACCGCTCTCCCCAAGGAGTCCGGATCTTTCCTCCCAAAGCGCACTGCAGCCGATACACGCTAATCGCCGTAATAGAAGTAGCGAAAATCCCGCAAATCGCTACACGACCACAACATGTAGTGGCTGCAATGAAACTCACAACGAATTCTAGTAGCGCGCAACTCGAAGTCAATAGTTTTGACGGCTTTTTTAAAGCCTAGACCGCGCCTGAGAAAGCGACTGCAACATACGGAAATAGCGGAGCTATTCGTGCCCGAGTTTTCCGGCACGTTTGCGGGTTAGGGAGTGCTCACGAAAAGGCGCTGGCGCCGGACGCGACTAGTAAAAAATGGCACAGGGGGCTGTGTCGCAAATACAACGGCCGCGCGACCGGGCTGCGGGAAGACCGGGCGGCCGACCGGCGCCGGCCGGGATTCGACGGGCTCGGGCCGTCGCGCCCCTGCGGATCGCTAACCGGCGAGGGTGTTGCGGTAGCGGGCCCAGTCGAAACACGGGCCAGGATCGGTTTTGCGGCCCGGGGCGATGTCGGAATGGCCCACGAGGTCACCCAGGGGGTAGCGGCGCCGTAACGCCTGCGTCAGGGCCGTCAGTTGGGCGTACTGGGCGTCCTCGAAGGGCCGCTCGTCGGTACCCTCGAGTTCGACACCGATCGAGAAATCGTTGCACCGCTCGCGGCCCTGCCACACGGAGACACCGGCATGCCAGGCCCGCCGGCCGCAGGGCACGAACTGGACCAGGCTGCCGTCGCGCCGGATCAGGAAGTGGGAAGACACCCTGAGGCCGGCGATCTCACGGTAATCCGGATGCCCGGCTGGATCCAGCCGGTTGGTGAAGAGCTGCTCGATGCCGGGTCCGCCGAAGGTGCCCGGAGGCAGGCTGATCGCGTGAATCACGAGCAGGTCGATGGCGACATCGCGCGGACGCGCGTCGTGATTGGGCGAGACGACGCGGGCAACCGCCGCGAGCCAGCCCGCGCGGTTGAAGACGGGCACCGGCCCGTCTGTGCCCGGCTTAGACAGGCTTCGCCTCGATCAGCCGGGCGGCCGCGAGCGCATTGACCACCAAGCGCCCCAACCGGGCCGCCTCCTGCTTCGAGGCCGCCGGCGCGGAAGTCTGTGAGGTGGCGCCCCAGACCAGCCGCTGGTCTGCCCCGGCGAACAACTGGGTTTCCAGCACGACGACGTCATACTCAACCACCTGGGGCGGCGTGTAGGCATAGCCCAGCCAGGCGCCCCGATAAGCATAAGGGTAGTACCGGTAAAACCCGTAGTACGGACCCGCGTACGGATAGGCTCCGGGAATGATCGCCGTCTGGCGGACGATCTGGACCAGGCGCGTCGTCAGGATGCCGTCGGCGCCGGCCGTGGCCACCAGCCGCTCCAGCGCCGCCCGGTCGAGTTCACCCTCTCCCGGGGCCAGGGTATAGCTGGCAGTGGCTGCGACGCCCCGGCTGGTGAGCTCGATGACAAGCTGGTCTTCGAACACCCGCCGTGCGACCGCGTCCCGGCTCACCCCGACGACCAGCAGCTTGCGCAGCACCGGCCCCGGATAATCGTTGGCGCGCCACTCGGCCACGAAGCGGGTGCTCGCGCATCCGGCGAGGAATGCGCAGGCCAGCGCTGCCATCAGGGTCCGGCGGTGCATTAGCGCGCGTAGCAGTATGAAACGCACTCTTAGTTGATCCCCAGCCGCTCCATGCGGTAGCGCAGGGCGCGGAAGGTAATCCCCAGCAGCCGGGCCGCCGCCGTGCGGTTGTAACGCGTCTTCTCCAGCGCCTCGAGGATCGCCTTCTTCTCGATGCGCTCGAGATAGTCCGGCAGCGGCACCGATGCGCGCAGCCCGGCCAGATCCTGCTTATCGATGGTGTTCGCATCTCTCGCCGCCGTGAGCTGCAGATCTTCCGCCTTGATGTAGTCGCCAGAGGCAAGGGTCAGCGCCCGTTCGAGAATGTTCTGCAGTTCGCGCACGTTGCCCGGGAAGGGGTAGGACTGGAGTGCCTTCAGCGCACCGAAACTGAGTTGCGGCGGCGAGACCCGCAGCGGGCTGGTCATGCGATCAAGGGTGGTGGACGCCAGCAGGGCGATGTCCTCCGGCAGCTCGCGCAACGCCGGCATCTTCACCTCGATCACGGCGAGGCGGTAAAAGAGATCCTGCCGGAACTGCATCGCGGACACGAGTTCGTGCAGGTTCTGGTGCGTGGCGCTGATGATGCGCACATCGACCGCGACCTCCTCGGTGGAGCCGACGGCGCGCACGCTCTTTTCCTGGATCACCCGCAGCAGCTTCACCTGCATGGCGAGCGGCAGCTCCGCCACCTCGTCGAGGAACAGCGTGCCGCCGTTCGCCGCCTGGAAGAACCCGTCGCGATCGGTCTCGGCGCCGGTGAAGGCGCCCTTCTTGTAGCCGAAGAACTCGCTCTCCATCAGGTTCTCGGGGATGGCGCCGCAGTTGACCGCCACGAAGGGGCTGTCCGCGCGCGCACCGCGCTGGTGGATCAGGCGCGCGGCCATTTCCTTCCCGCTGCCCGATTCGCCGGAGATGTAGACCGGCGCCTGGCTGCGCGCGACCTTGTCGATCATCCGGCGGACGGCCTCGATCAGCGGGCTGACCCCCAGCAATTCTCGCGCTACGCTGGACTGCGTCTTCGCGCTCTTGCGCGGCTTTTCCACCGCCACGAGCTTCAGCGCGTGGCGTACCAAAGTCCGCAACTGCTGCAGTTGCACCGGCTTGGACACGTAGTCGAACGCGCCGGCCTTGAGCGCGGCGACCGCGTTGTCCGCGCTGCCGTGCGCCGTAATCACCGCGACCGGCATCGCGGGAAAATGCGCGCTGATGTGCTCGATCAGCTTCAGGCCGTCGCCGTCGGGCAGGCGCATGTCGGTCAGGCACAAGTGATAGGCGTGCTTCAACAGATACTGCGTCGCCTCGAACTCGTTGCCCGCGCAGTCGCTGTCGACGCCCATGCGCTCGAGCGTCAGCGACAGCAGCTCGCGGATGTCCGCTTCATCGTCGACGATCAGCACCCGGTGCTTCTGCATCAGGCCGCCTGGCACAGGAGAGAGAACTGGGCGCCGCTGGGCGTTTCAACGAATTCCAGCGTCGCGCTGTTGGCGTTGCAGATCTCGCGGGCGATGTAGAGACCGAGGCCGGTGCCGCCGGAAAACGTCGTGAAGAAGGGCTCGAACAACTGGCCGCGCAGCGGCGGCGGAACGCCGGGCCCGTCATCGACGACATCGAGCTGCACCTTGCCGTCGCGCTCCAGGAGGTCCGCGCGGACGCGGATCGCGCCCGGCCGGCGGCTGCTGTGCCGCAACGCGTTGCGGCACAGGTTCCACATCACCTGCAGCAGTTGGCTGTGATCGAACACGACCTTGGGTTCGCCCGTGACCTCCACCGCAAGGATGCCGGGCTCGACGCGCTCGGACTGGGAGAACTGCTCTACGAACAACTGGAGGAACTCACTGACCCTGAACGTCTGCCGGACCACCGCCTCGCCGCGGTTCAGCTTCATGACGTCCTGCACGATGCGGTCGAGCCTGCGGGTATTCTCGGCGATGATCGTCAGCAGGCGCGTGACCGTCGGATTGGGGATGGTCTCTTCCTGCAGGAGTTCGGCGGCATGGCTGATGGCCGACAACGGGTTGCGGATCTCGTGCGCGATGTTGGCGGTCAGCCGGCCGAGCGCCGCCAGCTTCATCTGGCGCGCCTGCTCCTCGACCCGCGACAGGTCCTCCAGGAAAATCACCGCGCCGACCTTGCGGATGCGTCCGACCGGCACGATGCGCACGCTCATTTTCTGGGCCAGCACGGTGGTCTGCACCGGGTCGAAGCCGATCACCGGATTGGCCCGCCACTCGCGCAGGCGCGTGGACAGCCGCGGCGCGTAGTCCTTCAGCAGCACCTCGCGCCGCCCGCGCGGCATGGTCCCGAGCAGCGCCTCAGAGCGGGCGTTGAACTGGCGGATCACGCCCCGTTCGTCGACCACGAGTACCCCGTCCTGCATGTCCTTGATCACCAGTTGGCTCACCTCGGACAGGTTGGCGAGATCGATCTCGCGCTGCGCCGCAAGTTGCTGGGACTCGACCAGGTACTTGGCGAGGGTGTGGGACACAGCCGCCATGGCGAAATAGCCGATCGACAACAGGCCCGCCTGCATGTACTGGGCGGTGGCACCGTCGTGACGGAGCACCTGGAAGGTGTGCTCGAGCAGGACCATGATCGAGGCGAGCGCGGCAAAAAACAGCGTCATGCGCCCGCGGGTGATGAGGCCGGTGGCCGCGAGCGACGTGAGCAGCAGGAGCGGCAGGCCGCTCGAAATGCCGCCGCTCGCGAAGGTCAGTATCCCGATGAACAGGATATCGGACCCGGTCTGCAGGGCCACCTGGACAATGAAGCGGCGGCGCGCACTCACCAGGATGAAGCAGGCCATGCTGAACAGCAGGTAGGCAGCGGCCGCGTACACGAACAGCGCCGCGTTCTGTGAGCCCAGCGTGAGGGAATTGCCGAATACAGCCACCACCGTCAACAACAGCAGCGCGATGATCAGGCGGTAGCCGTTGAAGAGGTAGAGCGACCGCCAGTAGGGGCCGGAGTAGTCGTTGCCGGCGACCGCCGCGGGTGGCGGCCAGGCGGTCGTATCCGTTGCAAGCACCATGGGCGGGCCGGGCGTTACGCGCTCAGGCGTTCAGCCGCGCGTGCTCTTCACTGCAGAACAGGCGGCCATCGCGCAGGAGACCTTCACTGCGCGGCAGGTGCACGCCGCAGTGTACGCAGCGCACCATGTCCTCCGGGGCCGCGGGTTTGGCGTCGCGCGTATCGTCGCGCCGGCCGCCGTTCCGGGCGCGCCACAGCGTGCGCAGGGCCCACCACACAACCACGCCCAGTACCAGCAGAAACAGGATTTTGCCCATGCACGGATTCTCCACGAAACCACGCGTGCGCGTCGAGCGAACCATGCGTGCGTGTCGGGCGCACGGGGGGCGGTCCTGCCTGGCATCCGAAGACGGGGGGGCGGCGCACCGGGAAAATGACGACCACCCGCGCGCAAACAAAATGTGGTCGGGGCGAGAGGATTCGAACCTCCGACTCCTGCGTCCCGAACGCAGTACTCTACCAGGCTGAGCTACGCCCCGACCGGGGCTTTCTGGCGTGGAACGAACGTCCACGCCCAAAAACGGGAGCGCGGATTCTAGCAGAGAACCCCGCGCGTTCAGGCGTCCCGCTCGACCGCGCGGTCTGCGAGTGCCGCCAGCGCATCCCGGTGCGGCGATGCGGGCAGCGTCGCGACCGCCGCGCTGGCGGTGGCCGCCTCGCGGCGGGCGGCCTCACGGGCATAGGCGATCGAACCGACGGACTCGAGGACGGCCATCACCTCCGGGAAGGCGTCGCGCCCTCCGGTCTGTATCGCGCTGCGGATCAGCGCCCGCTGGACCTCCGTCCCGCAACGCATGGCGTGGATCAGGGGCAGCGTGGGCTTGCCCTCGGCCAGATCGTCGCCGAGGTTCTTGCCGATCGCCCGTGCAGCGCCCGAGTAGTCGAGCACGTCGTCGATCAGTTGAAAGGCCGACCCAAGGTGCATGCCGTACACCGCCATCGCCTCCTCCTGCGCGGGGCTGCCGCCGCCGAGGATGGCGCCCAGCCGGGTGGCCGCTTCGAACAACTTTGCGGTCTTGCGCCGGATGACCTCCAGATAGCGCGTTTCGTCGGTATCCGCGTCGTGAACGTTCATCAGTTGCATCACCTCGCCCTCGGCGATGGTGTTGGTCGCCTCCGCCAGCACCTGCATGACCCGCATGCTGTCGGTCTCCACCATCATCTGGAAGGCGCGCGAATAGACGAAATCCCCGACCAGCACCGCCGCTGCATTGCCGTACAGCGCGTTGGCGGTGGCCTGCCCGCGGCGCAGGTCCGAGGCATCCACCACGTCGTCATGCAGCAACGTGGCGGTGTGGATGAACTCCACCACCGCCGCCAGCTGATGATGCTGGGTGCCGCGGTAGCCGAAGGCTCCCGCGGACAGCAACACCAGGGACGGGCGCAGCCGCTTGCCCCCGCCGGCGATGATGTATTCGGCGACCTGCCGGACCAGAGCAACGTCGGAATCGAGCCGGTGCCGGATGACGGCATCCACGGCCCGCAGGTCGTCGGCAATGACTGCGCGGAGAGCTTCGGGGGACATGACGGGAAAAACCTGAATGTTATCAAACCTCTGGAACGGACCTCGCACCCCAAGCCGGGCGCCGGGCGACCGGACGACGCGTGAGCCCTTGTTTTGACTCGAAAAACCGTTCTCGTCTATAATCCTCGGCTTTTCCGGATTCGGAGTTTCGCATGTACGCGGTCGTCAAAACCGGTGGCAAACAGTACCGGGTCGCTTCGGGCGACAAACTGAAAGTGGAAACGCTGGTCGCCGACATCGGCGCCGAGGTCGTGCTGGGCGACGTGCTGATGGTCGCCGACGGCGACAAGGTCACGGTCGGTGCGCCGCTACTCGAAGGCGCCTCGGTCAAGGCCAAGGTGGTGGCGCACGGTCGCGGCGACAAAGTGCACATCTTCAAAATGCGCCGCCGCAAGCACTACCGCAAATCACAGGGTCACCGGCAAAACTACACCGAGATCGAGATTCTCGGCATCCAGGCCTAAGGAAGCGAAGCGTCATGGCACACAAGAAAGCAGGCGGCAGCTCCCGTAACGGACGCGATTCGAACGCGAAGCGCCTCGGCGTCAAAGCCTACGGCGGCGAACTGATTGAAGCCGGCAGCATCATCGTCCGCCAGCGCGGCACGCAGGTGCACCCGGGCCTCAATGTCGGCGTCGGCCGCGACCATACCTTGTTCAGCTACGTCACCGGTCATGTGCTGTTTGGCATCCAGGGCGCCAACAAACGCCGGATCGTCAGTGTGATCCCGGCCGCAGCCGCCTGACCCGCGCCCGCGCCCGAACGAAAGCCCTGCGCGAGCAGGGCTTTTTTGTTTGTGCTCACCTCGCCACGGTCCCCTCATGAAATTCATCGACGAAGCCACCATCGAACTCCACTCCGGCAAGGGCGGTGATGGCGCCGTCTCGTTCCGGCGCGAGAAGTTCGTGCCCCGGGGCGGCCCCGACGGCGGCGATGGCGGGCGCGGCGGCAGCATCCGCGCCACCGCCGACCGCAACATCAACACCCTCGTCGACTACCGGTTCGCGCGCATCCACCGGGCCAAGAATGGCGAAAAGGGCCATGGCTCGGACTGCAACGGCCGCGGGGCCGAGGACATCATGCTACGGGTGCCGGTGGGTACCGTCGTCACGGACCTGGAAACCGGCGAAATGGTGGCCGACATGGCCACGCACGAACAGGTCGAACTCCTCGCCAAGGGCGGCGACGGGGGCATGGGCAATCTCAACTTCAAGTCGAGCGTCAACCGCGCGCCGCGCCAGTTCACGCCCGGCGGCGCGGGCGAATCGCGGCGGCTGAAACTCGAACTCAAGGTGCTGGCAGACGTGGGCCTGCTGGGCCTGCCGAACGCCGGAAAATCCACCTTCATCCGTGCGGTGTCGGCGGCGCGCCCCAAGGTGGCGGACTATCCGTTCACCACCCTGCAGCCGAATCTCGGCGTGGTGCGCGTGGACGACAACCGCAGCTTCGTGGTCGCCGATATTCCCGGCCTGATCGAAGGCGCCGCCGAAGGCGCCGGCCTGGGCCACCAGTTCCTGCGCCACCTGCAGCGCACGCGTTTGCTGTTGCACATCGTCGATCTCGCGCCCTTCGACGACAGTACCGATCCGGTGGCGGAGGCGCGCGCCATCGTGGGTGAATTGCGCAAATACGACGAGACGCTCTATCAAAAACCGCGCTGGCTCGTGCTGAACAAGATGGACCTCATCGACGAAGCCGAGCGCGCAAAACGCGTGCGCGCCTTCTGCAAGGCCTACGGCTGGAAAGGCGAGTCGTTCATCATCTCCGCGCTGACCGGCGAAGGCTGCCGAGAACTCTCGTTCCGCATCATGGAGCACCTGCAGCACCCGCCGGTCGTCGCGGCCAAACCCCGCAAAACCACGCGCCCTGCCGACGCCCCCGCACCCAGGCGCAGCACCAAGTCCCCGGCCCGCAAACGCGCGGTGAAATCCGCGTCTGGCAAATGAACGCCGCCCGGCCCGCGCTCGCCAGCGCCAGCCGGCTGGTGGTCAAGGTCGGCTCCAGCCTCGTCACCAACCGCGGCCAGGGGCTGGACCGCGAGGCGCTCGCGCGCTGGGCCCGGCAGATCGCGGAGATCCGCCGCGAGAACCGGGAGATCGTGCTGGTGTCGAGCGGCGCCGTGGCCGAAGGCATGCAGCGCCTGGGCTGGAAAAAACGCCCGCACGCCGTGCATGACCTGCAGGCCGCGGCCGCGGTCGGCCAGATGGGGCTGATCCAGGTCTACGAGTCCTGTTTCCGCGAGCACGGCCTGATCACGTCGCAGCTCCTGCTCACGCACGAGGACCTGTCGGACCGCAAGCGCTACCTGAACGCGCGTTCGACGCTGCGCACGCTGCTGGCGCTCGGCACTATCCCGATCATCAATGAGAACGATACCGTCGCCACCGACGAAATTCGCTTCGGCGACAACGACACGCTGGCATCGCTGGTCACGAATCTGGTCGAGGCGGATGCCCTGCTGATCCTGACGGACCAGCCCGGACTGCACTCGGCGGATCCGCGCAAGGATCCACAGGCCACGCTGATCGCGGAGGCCCGCGCGGACGACCCGCACCTGGAAACCATCGCCGGCGGCGCGGGCAGCGCGATCGGCCTCGGCGGCATGCTGACGAAGGTGCTCGCGGCGCGGCGCGCGGCGCGGAGCGGCGCGCACACCGTGATCGCCTCCGGACATGAGGACCAGGTGCTGGTCAGGCTCGCGCACGGCGAGGCCATCGGCACGCTGCTGGTCGCACCGACGCCGACGCTGGCCGCCCGCAAGCAGTGGCTGGCCGATCACCTGCAGGTACGCGGGCGCCTGACGCTGGATGAAGGCGCGATCCGGGCCCTGTGTACCGACGGCAAGAGCCTGCTGCCCATCGGCGTGCATGCGGTCAGCGGCGAGTTCGAACGCGGCGAGGCCGTCTCCTGCTGCGACGCAGCCGGTCGCGAGGTCGCCCGCGGACTGGTCAATTACGGGTCGACGGACGCCCGCCGCCTTCTGCGCACGGCTTGCGCCGACATCGAGTCCAAGCTCGGCTACGTGGACGAGCCGGAGCTGATACACAGGGACAATTTAGTGTTGCTCTGACCGGGCAACACTCAATTGCAACGGAGGCTTACCTTTAGCCTGCCAGCGGCGGGATCAAGGTTAGCCGCAGTTACAATCCGGTCTTGCTCGGCTAAAACGCTCTGGCACTCTTACGGCTTCCTTTACAGTGCATCCCGGCCATGGCATACACGCGGCATCGGGTCCTGTCGGGAGCACGTTCATGAAAGGTTGCGCAAAGCGGCTGCTGGTCATCGGTCTGCTGGCCGCGCCAGCACAGGCGGCACTACCCGCGCTGGAACCCGGTTTGTGGGAGGTCCTGGTGGAGACGACCACCGCGCCGGATCCCAACAAGTATCCGACCGAGCGCTTCCGGCGCTGCCTGAAGCCGGACGAGACGGCAGATCCGCGCAAACTCCTGCCCACCAGCGTGAACCGCGAGGCCTGCCGCGTAACCTCGCTGAAGGAGGACGGCGCGAGGGTCCTGTATTCCATCGTCTGCGACAAGAACAAGCTCACGGCCAGCGGCGATTTCAGTTTCACCGCCACCGCCTACCGCGGCACGATCGTCACGGAGCTGCTCGAAGTCAGCAGCAACCGCCTGCAGATCCTCCAGCAGGTGACAGCCAAGCGCGCCGGTCCCTGTCCCTGAAGCTAGACAAGACCGTTCGCTCAGTCGCGGTAGGGCGTGCGGCGGTTGACGCTGGACGCGTCGCGTTCCAGCGAAGCGACGATCTGGCGTGCCGTCGGCAGGATGGCCTGCCCCTTGCAGAAGTACTCCACCGACAGCACCGCGCGGAAATTGTTGGTGTACTGGTAGTTGATGCGGCGCCATTCCGACTCGAGCGGCCGCGACCAAGTGCGATCGGGGCGGCCGTAGCCATACACGCGATATTCCCGCGTCTCGCACCGGATGCCCTCGTAACTGGCGGTGCGTGCACCGCCATCGCCGAGGACGATGAGGGTGTAACGGACCACGTTGTCGGCGCCCACCGTGATCGAGGTCCTGTCGAGGTAAAAACGGCCCTCCTCGCGGTTGCCACCCTCGAACTGGACGACGTTAGCAGCCACGGGATAGGGCGGCAAAACGGTTTCGATTTCCTTCCAGACGATGAGGTTGCCGTCGGCATCCCGCTCGGCTTCGCCCAGCTTGATCACGGGCATCCCGCCGCTGACGCCACAGCCGGCGAGCGCCAGCGTGAGGCCAGCCGCGGCGGCGTAACGCAACGCCTCAGCGCAGGTCATTGACCAGGGCATCGCGCACCGGTGCTGCAAGGGCCTCGACCCGGGCCCGGTATTCGGGATGATCGACGCCGACGGTCAGCGCTGCGCCGCGCTTCAACGCCGCGATCATCTCGGCGTTGAGCTCGAAGCGCAAAAAGTGCACGGCGGCCGTCTTGGTATCGGTCTCGCGTTCGAGATCCTCGTCCGCGATCGCGTAGACCGGAGAAAAGCCCGCCGCCTGCACGAACACGCGGTCTTCGATACCGATCAGCCGACCGAGCATGCGGTCGCGCTCGGCGACGTCCGGATACTCGATAAGCATGGTGACCTTCCAGTTGCTGCCGTCGGGCACCAGAGGGTTGTAGGCGTCCAGTTCGTCCTGGATACCGGCTTCCTCATAGGTACGTTCGACACGCAGCATTTCCTGGATCTGGTAGCGGACGGTTAATTCATCCTCGAACAGCAGGGTGAGGTGGGCGCCCAGCGCCACGGCACGGCGCTGCTTGTGCTCGATCACCCTGGCGCGGAAGTCCGGGCGGGCCTTGGCGTAGGCTTCCAGCGACATCAGGGAGTCACGGGAAATCGGCGGCATAGTGGCGGTCATCATCCGTCAAAGCTTTCGTAAGGGTCTAGTCAAAGCCCGTAGGCCGTCCGCAGGAGCGTCAGCGGATGCGCAACCTGCCCAGCGGTGGTGCCGGCCTCGCGCATGCCCTGCTCGATGTGGCGCCCGGCGAGCTGGCAGTCGGACGCGATCCAGTCCGGCGGGCCGGCGGGCGGCTCGCCCATCGCCCGGAACACCGGCCGGCCGATCTTCATGGCCATGGCGTGGAATGCCTTCTTGACGCCCCAGGTGCCGGAATGGCCGGAGCAGCGCTCAACCGTGTTGATCTTTTCTTTCGCCGCAAGCTGCAGCAGTTCGCGGGTTTTCTGGCCCATGTTCTGCACGCGCAGGTGACAGGCCACGTGATAGGAAACCCGGCCGAGATCCTGCTTGAAGTCGGTCTTGAGCAGGCCGTCCTTGTGCCTGGCGACGAAGTACTCGAAGGGATCGAACATCGCTTCGGCGACCGACTTGACGTCGGCATCCCCGGGGAACATCAGCGGCAGCTCCTGCTTATACATGAGGGTGCAGGACGGGATCGGCGTGACGATCGCATAGCCCTCGCGCGCCAGCTTCGCCAGCGACGGGATGTTCCTGTCCTTGAGCGCCGCCACCGCATCCAGATCGCCGAGTTCGAGCTTGGGCATGCCGCAGCACGCTTCCTTGTCCACCAGCGTCCACGGGATCTCGTTGTGCTCGAGGACCCGCACCAGGTCGCGCCCGATACCGGGCTCGTTGTAATTCACGTAGCAGGTTGCGTAGATCGCGACCTGGCCCGGAGTCCGCTCGCCCGCTCTCACGGCGTGCGCCGTGCGCGGCCCCGGCGCCCCGCGGAACGTCGGCGAGGCATAGGAAGGGATCCACGCCTTGCGATCGACCCCCAGCGTGCTTTCCATCAGCGCGCGCGCCGGGGCCGTTTTGTTCACGGCGTTGACCGCGTGCACGACCACCGGGATGGAAGCGAGCCTGCCCAGCGCATCGGTACTCGCGAGCACCTGGTCGCGCAGCTTCGCCCCCCCCTGCCGGAACTTGACCGCCTTGGCCCGCAACATGAGGTGCGGGAAATCCACATTCCAGGCGTGTGGCGGCACGTAAGGACACTTGGTCAGGTAGCAGAGATCGCACAGATAACACTGATCGACGACCTTCCAGAAAGCTTTCTTGTCGACGCCGTCGACCTCCATCGTGCGGGATTCATCCACCAGGTCGAACAGGGTCGGGAAGGTCGTGCACAGGTTCACGCAGCGCCGGCAACCGTGGCAGATATCGAACACGCGCTCGAGTTCGCCATCGAGACTCGCCTGATCGAAGAAATCAGCATTTTTCCAGTCCAGCGGATGGCGGGTCGGCGCTTCGAGACTGCCTTCGCGCAGCGTCATTTTTTCGGTGAGGTGTTAGGCGAGAGGCGTGAGGGGGAACAAGGATGAGGGAGGTCGCGCAAAAACGAAGGGGTGGGTGTGAGGTTTTCCCCTCACGCCTCACCCCTCGCGCCTCGCGAAACTCAGTCTTGGAGCGCGTCCAGCGCCTTCTGGAAGCGGTTAGCGTGCGAACGCTCGGCCTTGGCCAGCGTCTCGAACCAGTCGGCGATCTCGCCGAAGCCCTCTTCACGCGCGCTCTTGGCCATGCCCGGGTACATGTCGGTGTACTCGTGCGTTTCACCCGCCACGGCGGCCTTCAGGTTCAGGCGGCTGGAACCGATCGGCAGCCCGGTGGCCGGATCACCCACGACTTCCAGGTACTCGAGATGCCCATGCGCATGGCCCGTTTCGCCTTCCGCAGTCGAACGGAACAGCGCCGCGACGTCGTTCTGGCCTTCCACATCGGCCTTGCTTGCGAAGTACAGGTAGCGGCGGTTCGCCTGCGACTCGCCGGCGAATGCCGCTTTCAGATTGTCTTCGGTCTTGGATCCCTTGAGTTGCATGAGACGCTCCTGTGACGCGTTGGTCGTTGGGTTGCCCATCCCGCCGGGGCTGACGCAGGCGAGGCGGCTTTCTTGCACTACTCCTGCAGGGCGGCATGGCAGCAAGGCTCGCCACCATCCAGGAACAGCCCTCGTCCCGCCACCGTAAACAGCGTTTAGACTTGATCTAATCAGTGAACCAAGTATAGAAGTCGCTCTTCGCGGCTGTCAAGAAATCACCTCGCCGACCGCCTGCGCGATCCGGGTCAGGCGGGATCCCGGGCACTCGCCGGCTTCGCCGATACCGGCGTCTTGGGCCGCCGGTCGCGGCCCAGAAAGGGTGCGAGCTCGGTCAGGGCGAGGGTATAGACATCCCGCTTGAATTCGATCACCGCCTCGAGCGGCACCCAGTAGGCGTGCCAGCGCCAGGCGTCGAACTCCGGCTTCTCGCAGGATCGCAGCGATACATCGTTGTCGCGCCCGACCAGCCGCAGCAGATACCAGATCTGCTTCTGGCCGCGATAATTGCCCCGCCATTCACGCCGGATCCACTGCTCGGGAACGTCGTAGCGCAGCCACTCGCGGGTGCGCCCGAGGATGCGCACGTGCGCCGGCTCCAGCCCGACTTCCTCCTTCAGTTCGCGGTACATGGCCCGTTCCGGCGTTTCGCCCCGCTTGATGCCGCCCTGCGGGAACTGCCAGGAATGCTCGTGCACGCGCTTGCCCCAGAACACCTCGTTCCGGTGATTGCAGATCACGATGCCGACGTTGGGGCGATAACCGTCTTTGTCGATCATCCTGAATGTCCTTGTTTCCCCAACCCATCCTTGAATGCAAAAATTTTTCCACATTTCCCCCGCGATGGAAAGCGCGGCAGTGCCTACACCAGCAGCCGGTCGGCGTTATGCGGGTTCATTTTCGCGAGGCGGGCCACAAATCCGGCGAAACCCAGATCAAACCGGGCATCCAGCAACTGGGCGCGCTCGTTCAGGGCGCGCCAGTCCGGTTCACCGGCCCCGCCCGGCAGCGCGAACACGATCACGTTCCCGGCCTTGCCGTCGGGCAGGCAGACCGCGCGGCCACCAAAGGCCTCGCCGATCAGCCGCAGACAGTCATGGAAGGCACGGTCGTCGCCCCACAGGTTGACGACCAGCACCCCGCCCGGCTTCAGCCGCGCCCGGCAGTCGCGGTAGAACTTCAGCGTGGCCACCTCCTCGGCCTGCGCCTCGGCGCCGTAGCCGTCGACCATCACGACGTCCCAGGACCGCGATGCATCGACCACGTATTCCGCCGCGTCGCTGACCACCACCTGCAGCCGCGCGTCGTTGGGCGGCAGCTGAAAGCAGTGGCGCGCGATGGTCACGACCTGCGGATTGATCTCGATCGCCGTGACCCGCGTCTCGGGGAATTGCCGGTGAAAGAACTTCGCCAGCGACCCGCCGCCCAGCCCGACCAGCAGCACGGACGACGGCGGCTCGCGGAACAGCAGGAAACCCATCATGCAGCGGGTGTAGGCCACTTCCAGGTCGTACGGGCGGGCGATGCGCATGGCGCTCTGCACCGTCTCGCTGCCGATATGCAGCTGGCGCACGCCGAACTTTTCGCTGACGTAGACGGTTTCTTCGTCGGTTTCAGGCTTGCGGACGCGCCACGCCTTGAGGAATCGCATGTCGTTGATGTTTCTGGATTGCGGAGGGGCTTCGGTAGAATAGCGGCTTTTCGCCGGAAGTGGTCATGCGCGTTTCGCAGTTTTTTCTGCCGACCCTGAAGGAAGCGCCCGCCGAAGCGGAGCTGGTCAGCCACAAGCTCATGCTGCGCGCCGGGCTGATCCGGCGGCTCGGCAGCGGTCTGTACACCTGGCTGCCGCTGGGCCTGCGCGTGCTGCGCAAGGTCGAGCATATCGTGCGCGAGGAGATGAACCGCGCGGGCGCGATCGAACTGTCCATGCCCTGCGTGACCCCCGCCGAACTGTGGCGGGAGACCGGCCGCTGGGAGGCCTTCGGCCCACAGATGCTGCGCATCAAGGACCGCCACGACCGCGATTTCCTGTTCGGCCCGACCCACGAAGAGGTCGTCACCGACATCGTGCGCCGCGAGATCAAGAGCTACCGCCAGCTGCCCTTGAACCTGTACCAGATCCAGAACAAGTTCCGCGACGAAATCCGGCCGCGTTTCGGCGTCATGCGCGCGCGCGAGTTCCTGATGAAGGATGCCTACTCCTTCCACACGGATGCGGCGAGCCTCGAAGTCACCTACCGCGCCATGGTTGACGCCTATGCGCGCATTTTCACGCGGCTGGGCCTGCAGTTCCGCGCGGTGTCCGCCGATACCGGCGCCATCGGCGGCACGGGCTCACATGAGTTCCACGTGCTGGCGGACTCGGGCGAGGACGCCATCGCCTACTGCCCGCAATCGGATTACGCCGCCAACGTCGAACTCGCGGAGGCGCTGCCGGCCGTCCGGGAAGCGCCGGCGCCCGCGCAGTCCCTGGCCCGCATACCCACGCCCGGCTTGCGCACGATCGAAGGCCTGGTGAAGGCGGTCGGCGTGCCGGTCGAAAAGACGGTCAAGACTCTCGTGTACGAAGGCACGGATGGACTCGTCGCGCTGATCGTGCGCGGCGACCATCTCCTGAACGAGATCAAGGCGGGCAAACTCCCGGAGCTCGCCGCGCCGCTGCGCCCGGCGCAGGAGGAGGACGTGCGGCGCGTGTTCGGCGCCGGGTTCGGCTCGCTCGGTCCCCTGTTCAAGGCTGACCCTCCGACAGGACTGACCGTGGTCGTGGACCGGTCGGCTGCAGTCCTCAGCGACTTCTGCTGCGGCGCCAACGAGGACGGCTTCCACTACACCGGCGCCAACTGGGGACGCGACCTGCCCGCCCCTGCTCGCGTCGCGGATCTCCGCAACGCTGTGGCCGGCGATCCCAGCCCCGACGGCAAGGGCACGCTCGAACTCTGCCGTGGGATCGAAGTCGGCCACGTCTTCCAGCTGCGGACCAAGTACTCGCAGGCGATGGGCGCCACCTACCTCGACGAGAAAGGCGCCTCGCAGGTCATGGAGATGGGCTGCTACGGCATCGGCGTCTCGCGCATCGTCGCCGCCGCCATCGAGCAGAACAACGACGAGCGCGGCATCCTGTGGCCGCTGCCCATGGCGCCCTTCCAGGTCGCGATCGTGCCGATCGGCGCGGCCAAGAGCGAGGCGGTGCGCGCCGCCGCCGTCAAGCTGCATGACGACCTTGCCGCGGCCGGCATAGAGGTGCTGCTCGACGACCGCGACGAGCGCCCGGGCGTGATGTTTGCGGACATGGAACTGATCGGCATCCCCCACCGTATCGTGGTGGGCGAGCGCGGACTCAAGCAGGGCCAGCTCGAATACAAGGGCCGGCGCGATGCCGAGGCGGCGATGCTGACACCCGAAGCCGCTCTCGCCCGCGTGCGCGCCGCCGTCTGTGGCGGTGCGGTCTGAACCTCGACGCAGTATGCGGCGCCGCCAACTGATCCTCGGCGGCGGCGCGCTGGCGGCGCTGGCCATCGTGCCGTCGCGCGTGTGGGCCGGCGCGCAACTCTACGAGCCGCTGTCGGCGAGCGTGCAGGCCGTGCTCTACGAGGCCATCAGCGACCATGCCGCGCCGCACCTGGTGTTTCCCGACGAAGCGCAGGGCCGCGTCTGGTTCGCGGACATGTCGCAACGGCTCACCCGCAAGATTCCCAGTCCGGTGGAGCGGCAGGACTTCCTGGTCTCGGCGCAGTACGAAGCCAAGCGCGCCGGCCTGGACCCGCAACTGGTGCTGGGACTGATCCAGGTGGAGAGCAATTTCCGCAAGTACGCCGTGTCCCGCGCCGGTGCCCGCGGCTACATGCAGGTCATGCCGTTCTGGGCACGCCTGATCGGCAGGCCCAGCGACAACCTGTTCAGCCTGCGCACCAACCTGCGCTACGGCTGCGTGATCCTCCGGCATTACCTCGATATCGAGAACGGCAACGTGTTCCGTGCGCTCGGCCGCTACAACGGCAGTCTCGGACAGGCGGAGTATCCCAACCTGGTATTACGCGCATGGCAGGGGCAGTGGCAGTTCGCTGCGCAGGCGCCCCGCTCCGCGCCGGCCGTGACCGGCAGCAGCGCGGGGCGCTGACCCGAGACCTCACACCGCCCGCACGCGGGGCGGTGCTTCCGTATCCTGCGCCGCCCGCACCTCGGCGAACAAGGCCTCCAACGTCTGGCCCATCGCGTCGTCGAGCCGCCCGGCGAGTTTCGCGGCCAGGGCGTCCAGCGGATCCGCCCCGGATGCGGCCAGCGGGGTGAACACGAAGACGCGAAACACATCCCGTACCAGGATCAGCGACGCATCGCGCGTTTCCACCCAGCAGTCGCCCGCGGCGCGCGTGACCCATTGCAGGGCAGCCATCGTTTCCAGGATGCGTTCCGCGCGATCGGCCGGTAGCGCCGCAGCGCCCGCCAGTTCGGTGAGGGTCGGCGTCGTCCCGCTTGTCCGCACGCCCGCCAGCAGGCGCAGCATGGCGAGCGCGCCAAAGAAGTCGGCGCCCGGCGCCGGTCGCCGCAGCCGCACGCGGTCGCGCCATTCCGGCAGCACCGCCACCAGCACGGCGCCGGACAGCACCATCAGCCACGACAGGTAGATCCAGATCAGGAACATCGGCACCGTCGCGAAGGTGCCGTAAACCAGGGTATAGCTCGGGAACTGCGTGATGTAGATGCCCAGCCCGGTCTTGATCACCTCGAAACCGATGCCCGCCACAATGCCGCCGATCAGGGCATCGCCCTTGCGCACGGTGCGGTTGGGCATGGTGGCATACAACAATGCAAACGCCAGTGACGTCAGGAAGATCGGCACCACCTTGAGCACGAACAGCGCAGCACCCGGAATCTCGTTCACCCAGCCAAGCGACAGCGACACCAGCCACGAGGTCAGCGACAGGCTGGCCCCGATCAGCACGGGTCCGATCGTGAGCAGCACCCAGTACACCAGGACGCGCGCGAGCAGGGGCCGCGGCCGCGGCACGCGCCAGATCGCGTTGAAGGCGTGGTCGATCGTCAGCATCGTCAGCAAGGCGGTGGCGGCGAGAAACACGATCCCCACCGCGGTCAGCTTGCCCGCATTCTCGGTGAACTGCGCGGCATACGTCGCCGCCAGATCCACGGACGCCGGCATCACGTTGTCGAGGATGAAACTCTTGAGGTGATCGAGCAGCACCTCGAACACCGGAAAGGCGGCAATCAGCGTGACCGCCACCGTGATGAGGGGCACCAGCGCGAGGAGCGTCGTGTACGTCAGGCTCGCCGCCACACCCGCGCAACGGTCATCGCGGAAGCGGATGGCCGCCATGGCTGCCAGGTCGGCGTAACTGCGGGCGCGCGGGTTCACGGAGGGAAAGGATCGGGCATTCGCCGGACGGGGATCGCTATAATAACCGCGACCGTCCCACCCCCGCCGATGCCGGAAATCCTCGTCTTGTACTACAGCCGCTACGGCGCCACGCGCGAGATGGCACGTCTCGTCGCGCGCGGCGTGGAACAGGCGGCCGGCGCGCAAGCTCGACTGCGCACGGTGCCGCCGGTCTCGGCCGATTGCGAAGCAACGGCACCCGCGGTACCCGATGCGGGCGCCCCGTACGCGACCGCGCGCGATCTGGAAGACTGCGCCGGACTCGCGCTCGGTTCGCCCACCCGCTTCGGCAACATGGCAGCACCCCTCAAGTACTTCCTGGATGGCACGGGGGATCTCTGGCAGCGCGGCGCTCTTGCCGGCAAACCCGCCACCGTGTTCACCTCCAGCGCCAGTCTGCACGGCGGCCAGGAAACCACGCTGATCAGCATGGCACTGCCGCTCCTGCACCACGGCATGCTGCTGGTCGGCCTGCCCTACACCCTGCCGGAACTGACGACGACCGACAGCGGCGGCACGCCCTATGGCGCCAGCCACCTGGCCGGGCCACTGTCGGACCGTCCGCTCTCGTCCGCCGAAAAGACCTTGTGCCTCGCCCAGGGCCGGCGCCTGGCGGAGATCGCCCTCAAGCTGGCACGATGAACGCGGCGGACGCCCGCCGCTATCTCCGCACGCAGCGCCACGGCGTGCTGTCCACGCTGTCTCTGAATCCTGCCATCGCAGGCGTGCCCTGCGGCTCGGTCGTACCTTACGTCACCGATCACGCCGGCGGTCCGTTCTTTCTGGTCAGCGCGCTCGCCGAGCATACGAAGAACCTGCGAGCCGATGCACGGGCCAGCCTCACGGTGTTCGATGCCCCGGGCAATGGCGACGTGCAAGCGGGTGCGCGGCTGACCGTGGCGGGAAAGATCACGCCGGTGGCAGATGACGACCGGCTGCTGGCACGCTACCTGCGCTACCGGCCCTCCGCTGCCCGCCTGGTCGCGCTAGGCGATTTCACGCTCTACCGGCTGCAAACACACGCCGTGCACTGCATCGGCGGCTTCGGCGACATCCACTGGTTCAGCGCCGCCGAATTCGCACCGCCGGACAGCGCCTTGGCGGACGCCGAGAAGGACATCCTCGCCCACATGAACGCCGACCACGCCCATAACCTGCGCGAGTACTGCCGGCACGTGTACGACCGGACAGCCGCCGCGCCGGTCATAACCGGCATCGACAGCGACGGTTTCGACGTGCTCGCGGACGGCGAGCTGCTGCGCTTCCCCTTCGACCCGCCGGTCACCGACGCGGCCGGCGCGCGCGCCGCGCTGATCGCTCTGCTGGTCACCTTCAGAGAAGTAGCGCGGCGCGCCCCGCCTACATCTGGGGATTAAGCCGCTCGGCCTTCGACTGCAGCTTGTTGAGCGCGTTGATGTAGGCCTTGGCCGAGGCCACCACGATGTCGGTGTCCGCGCCCTGGCCGTTGACGATGCGCCCCTCCCGCGTCAGCCGCACCGTCACCTCGCCCTGCGAGTCGGTGCCGCTGGTGATGTTGTTGACGGAATAGAGCAACAGGTCGGCGCCACTTCTTGCCAGCGACTCGATCGCCTTGAAGGCCGCGTCCACCGGACCGCTGCCCTGCGACTTCGTCTCGTGTTCCTGACCGCCATCCGCCATCACGACACGCGCGTAGGGCAGCTCGCCGGTTTCGGAATGCGCCGTCATGGCGACGAGCTTGAAGCGCTCGTTCTCGACGTGGTCGAGGTTTTCCTCGGTAATCAGCGCCTGGATGTCCTCGTCGAAGATCTCCCGCTTCTTGTCCGCAAGGTCCTTGAACCGCTTGAAGGCGGCGTTGAGGGCTTCCTCGGACGCGAGTTCGATGCCCAGCTCCTGCAGGCGATTCTTGAACGCGCTGCGGCCCGAGAGCTTGCCGAGCGTGAGCTTGTTGGCATTCCAGCCCACATCCTCGGCCCGCATGATCTCGTAGGTCTCGCGGTGCTTGAGCACCCCATCCTGGTGGATGCCTGACTCGTGGGCGAAGGCGTTGGCGCCGACCACCGCCTTGTTGGGCTGCACCGGGTAACCGGTGATCGTGGACACGAGCTTGGACGCCGGGACGATCTGCGTCGCGTCGATGTTGGTCGCGCAGGGGAAGAGATCGCGCCGCGTGCGCACCGCCATCACGATCTCTTCCAGCGAGGCATTGCCCGCGCGCTCGCCCAGGCCGTTGATCGTGCATTCCACCTGGCGCGCGCCGGCCATCACGGCCGCAAGCGAGTTGGCGACCGCCATCCCGAGGTCGTTGTGGCAATGAGTGGACCAGATCACCTTGTCGGCGTTCGGCACGCGCGCGATCAGCTGCCGGAAGCGCTCGCCCCACTGTTCCGGGATGCTGTAGCCGACAGTATCGGGCACGTTGATGGTCGTAGCACCCGCCTTGATGACGGCATCGAAAATCCGGCACAGGAAGTCGAGGTCCGAGCGCGCCGCGTCTTCCGCCGAGAACTCGACGTCATCGGTGTACTGCCGCGCGAGCTTGACCGCGGCCACGGCGGCATCCACCACCTGCGTGGGCTCCATCCGCAGCTTCTTTTCCATGTGGATGGGGCTGGTCGCGATGAAGGTGTGCACGCGCGAACGGGCGGCCACGCGGACGGCCTCGCCGCAACGGCGCACGTCGCGTTCGTTCGCACGCGCCAGGCCGCAGATCGTGCTGTCCTTCACCGCGCGGGCGACCGCCTGCACGGCGTCGAAATCGCCATCACTGGACGCCGGGAAACCCGCCTCGATGACGTCCACGCGCATGCGTTCCAGCTGCTTGCCGATGCGTACTTTTTCGTCCTTCGTCATGGACGCGCCGGGGCTCTGCTCGCCGTCGCGCATGGTGGTGTCGAATATGATCAAACGGTCTTCGCTCATGGCTTTCTCCATCGTCCTGCTGTTGTGGCACCGGGCCCGGGCGCAAAGTCCGCGGACCTCGCGTGCGCCGCAAGGGTATAAGACTCCCGGCCGGTTTGCACCGGGAGAACCAAATCAGATTGTGTGGGGGTTATTGCGCGCGGCCGCGCAGCAGCAGCGACAGAAGAGCGGCCGGCAGAAGGCCGACCGACGCGGCGAGGAGGGCCGCGGAAAGCGTCTGGTCATGGCCCCTGAGGGCCTGCTGCTGGGAAAACATGGCTTGAATATAGCGGCTTTCGCGAGGGGCGGCAACGGGCCCACTCAACATGACAACTAGGGCGCCGGGGAGGCGGGCTTCCGCTTGGCCAGGCCCCACAACCATAGAGCGTAACCGGATACGGCGTACGCGCAGAACAGCGTGAACAGCATTTCCGGCAGCGTCGACGACACCATCACCACGCCCACCAGTCCCAGCACGAAGCCGACGATGACGTGGAAGGGGACGCTTTTCCGCAGGTTGATGTCCTTGCCGCTGTAGTACTTGAAGTTGCTCACCATGGTGAGGCCGGCGAACATCGTCAGCACCCAAGCCAGCCATTTCACGTCCGCCCCGCGGATCTGGTACTCGTTCAGCGCCCACACCATGCCGGCCACCACGCAGGCCGCCGCCGGGCTCGGCAGTCCCTGGAAAAAGCGTTTGTCGGCCACCTCAAGCTGGGTGTTGAAGCGGGCCAGCCGCAGTGCGGCGCAAGCGCAGTAAATGAAGGCCGCGATCCAGCCGAGCTTGGTGGTCAGCCACGGACCGAGGAAAGGCAGCCGCTCCATGTCGGCGAAATCCTTGAGCGCCCACACGTAGACGACCAGCGCGGGCGCGACACCGAAGGACACCATGTCGGACAGGCTGTCGTATTCAGCGCCGAACGCACTCTGGGTGTGGGTCCACCGCGCCACGCGGCCGTCGAGGCCGTCGAGCACCATGGCCACGAAGATCGCGATCGCCGCCGTCTCGTAGCGGCCACCCATCGCCTGCACGATGGCGAAAAAACCCGCGAACAGTGCCGCCGTGGTGAACGCGTTCGGCAGCCAGTAGATACCCCGTCGTCGCCGGCCCTTGTCCTGCCATTTGTCCGGAGAGGGATGCATGGACGCGCAGTCTACCCCGGCAGCACGGCCAGCACCGTGCTGGTCGCGTAGACCTTGTCACCGACGGCGGCGCGTGGTTCGGCATCGACCGGTAGATAGAGATCGACGCGCGAACCGAAACGGATGAACCCGAAGCGCGCGCCCCGCTGGTAGTGGTCGCCCTCGCGGGCATAGTTGAGGATGCGCCGGGCCACGAGACCGGCCACCTGTACGCAAGTCACGTCGCGCCCATCGACCGTCCTGATCCACAGCGCTGCCCGCTCGTTCTCGGCGGAGGCCTTGTCCAGCGCGGCGTTGAAAAAGCGGCCGGGGTGATACCACTTCTGCTTCACCTCGCCCGTCACCGGCGCGCGGTTGGAGTGCGCGTTGAACACGTTCATGAACACGCTGATCTTCAGCGCGTCGCGGTCGAGGTAGGGATCGCGCACCTTCTCGACCACCACCACGCGGCCGTCGGCGGCAGACACCACTGCGCGGGGATCATCGGTCTGCTCGCGCGGCGGGTCGCGGAAAAACTGCAGCACGAAGACGGCGATCACCCAGAAGGGTATCGACCAGGCGGCACCGGCCAGCGCGGTAACCGTGCCGGCCGCGAGGAGGCTCGCCGCCAGAAACGGCCAGCCCTCGCGGGCGATAATGGGATGTGGGTAATTCATGGGGGGAGCCGGGAGGGGCGGGTCTTGGACTCGGGTTGCAGTCAACCGCCCTGCTTCCCGGAGCCCGCTGCCCGCCCTAGTTCTTGGACGTGTCGACCAGCCGGTTGCGCTTGATCCACGGCATCATGTCGCGCAGCTTGCCGCCCACTTTTTCGATCTCGTGCTCGCGGCCGATGCGGCGCAGCGCATTCAGCTTGGTGGCACCGGTCTGATTCTCGAGCAGGAACTCCTGGGCGTAGGCGCCGGTCTGGATTTCCTTCAGGATCTTCCGCATCTCGTTCTTGGTTTCTTCCGTGATGATGCGGGGGCCGCGCGTGAAGTCGCCGTACTCGGCGTTGTTGGAGATCGAGTAGCGCATGTTGGCGATGCCGCCTTCATACATCAGGTCTACGATCAGCTTGAGCTCGTGCAGGCATTCGAAATACGCCATCTCCGGCGCGTAACCCGCCTCGACCAGCGTTTCGAAGCCGGCCTGCACCAGCGCCGTGCAGCCGCCGCACAGCACCGCCTGCTCGCCGAACAGGTCGGTCTCGGTCTCTTCGCGGAAATTGGTCTCGATCACGCCGGCCTTGCCGCCGCCGATCGCCGCTGCGTACGACAGCGCCATGTCGCGCGCCTTTTTCGACGGGTTCTGGTGCACGGCGATCAGCATCGGGACCCCGCCGCCCTGCGCGTAGGTGCCGCGCACGGTGTGGCCCGGTGCCTTGGGCGCGACCATCACAACGTCGAGATCGGCGCGCGGCACGACCTGGCCGTAGTGGATGTTGAAGCCGTGGGCGAAGGCGAGCGTCGCGCCCTTCTTCATGTTCTTTTCCACATCTTCGCGGTAGACGCGGCCGATATGCTCGTCCGGCATCAGCAGCATGACGAAATCGGCGCCCTTCACGGCCTCGCCGACTTCCTTGACGGTCAGGCCGGCTTTTTTCGCCTTGGCCCACGAGGCGCCGCCCTTGCGCAGCCCCACGGTCACCTTACCGCCGGAGTCCTTGAGATTCAGCGCATGGGCATGGCCCTGCGAACCGTAACCGATGATGGCGACCTTCTTGCCCTTAATCAGCGAGAGGTCGGCGTCTTTGTCGTAATAGACCTTCATGATGTCCCCCAGGGATAAAACGTGAAATCCGTAACGTGAACGGTGCGGGGCAGCGGACGCCGCCCATTCTGCTGCCGCGCCGTCACGAAGCCTTGAGTATGCGATCGCCGCGGCCGATGCCGGAGGCGCCGGTGCGCACGGTCTCCACGATCGCGGCGCGGTCGATCGCCTTCAGGAAAGCGTCGAGCTTGGAGCCCGGACCCGTCAGTTCGATGGTGTAGTCCTTGTCGCTCACATCGATGATGCGGCCGCGGAAGATGTCGGCCATACGCTTCATCTCCTCGCGGTCCTTGCCGGTCGCGCGCACCTTGACGAGCATCAGTTCGCGTTCGATGTGCTCGCCCTCCGAAAGGTCGACAACCTTGACCACGTCCACCAGTTTGTTCAACTGCTTGGTAATCTGCTCGATCACCTCGTCGGAGCCCGACGTCACGATGGTCATGCGCGACAGCGTGGCGTCCTCGGTCGGCGCAACCGTCAGCGACTCGATGTTGTAGCCACGCGCGGAGAACAGGCCGGACACGCGCGACAGTGCGCCGGATTCGTTCTCCAGAAGAACCGAAATGATGTGCCGCATGAGGGAGAGGACCGGAGGTGGACGGGTGGCTGGTGACGGAATCGAACCCGCCGCGGTCCCCATCGGCGGGAACCGCAGCGGAAGGCTAGACGAGGATCATTTCCGACAGCCCCTTGCCGCCGGGGATCATCGGGAAGACGTTTTCCGTCTGATCGGTGACAAAATCCAGAAACACGAGGTCCTGCTTGCGCTTGAACGCTTCGCGCAGCGCGCCTTCCACGTCCGCCGGCTTCTCGATACGGAAGCCCACGTGCCCGTAGGCCTCGGCGAGCTTCACAAAGTCGGGCAGCGCATCCATGTACGACTCGGCGTACCGGTTGCCGTGGAAGAACTGCTGCCATTGGCGGACCATGCCCATGTAGCGGTTGTTCAGGGTCACAATCTTGATCGGCAGGCGATACTGCTTGCAGGTCGAGAGTTCCTGAATGCACATCTGGACCGAGGCCTCGCCGGTCACGCAGGCGACCGTCGCTTCGGGGTGGGCGAGCTGCACGCCCATGGCGTAAGGGATGCCCACGCCCATGGTGCCCAGTCCGCCGGAATTGATCCAACGCCGCGGCTTGTCAAATCGGTAGAACTGCGCGGCCCACATCTGGTGCTGACCGACATCCGAGGTGACGTAGGCGTCACCGCCCGTAACTTCGTAGAGTTTCTCGATCACGTACTGCGGCTTGATGAGGGCGGAAGCGCGGTCGTATTTGAGGCAGTCCATGCCCCGCCATTCCTCGATCTGCTTCCACCAGTTCGCAAGCGCGGCGGCGTCGGGTTGCGCCCGCGTTGCCTCCACCTGCTGGTTCAGTTCGCGCAGCACCTCGCGCACGTCACCGACGATCGGCACGTCCACCTTGACGCGTTTGGAGATCGAGGACGGATCGATGTCGATATGGATGATGGTGCGCGGCTCTTCGAAGAAGTGCTTCGGATTGCCGATCACGCGGTCATCGAAGCGCGCACCAACCGCCAGCAGGACGTCGCAGTTCTGCATCGCGAGGTTGGCTTCGTAGGTCCCGTGCATGCCCAGCATGCCCAGTGACTGCCGATCGTTGGCCGGATACCCGCCCAGCCCCATCAGCGTGTTGGTGCACGGGAACCCCAGCTGGCGCACGAGACGGGTAAGCTCCAAGGCGGCGTCCGCCAGAATCACGCCACCGCCGGCGTAGATCATCGGTCGCTTCGCCTTCAGCAAGAGCTGCACGGCCTTCTTGATCTGGCCTGGGTGCCCCTTCACCACCGGGTTGTACGAGCGCAGAGTGACGGTATCGGGATACGCGAACCACGCCTTGTGGGTGGTGATGTCTTTCGGGATGTCCACCACCACGGGTCCCGGCCGGCCGGTCTTCGCGATGTAGAACGCCTTTTTCATCGTCTCGGCGAGGTCTTTCACGTCCTTGACGAGAAAGTTGTGCTTCACACACGGGCGCGTGATGCCGACCGTGTCGCATTCCTGAAACGCGTCTTGCCCGATCGCGTGCGTCGGCACCTGGCCGGTGAGAATCACCAAGGGGATAGAGTCCATGTAGGCGGTCGCGATGCCGGTCACGGCGTTGGTGACGCCCGGGCCGGAGGTCACGAGCGCCACGCCCACTTTGTTGGTCGCGCGGGCGTAACCGTCTGCGGCATGCACCGCGCCCTGCTCGTGGCGCACCAAGATGTGCTTGACCTTGTCCTGCTTGCACAATTCGTCGTACAGGTACAGCACGGCGCCGCCAGGGTAGCCGAATACGTGCTCGACTCCCTCGGCCTGCAGGCAGCGGACCACGATCTCGGCGCCGTTCAGTTCAACGGCGGCCGCCTGCGCGGCGCCTCCGGGGGCGGGACGGGTCATATCCATGTCGGTGCTCGTCGAAAGGCTGGAAACCGGGAACCGCGCAGGTTACCCGGCATGCACTGTCCGGTCAAGCAAAAGATTAGCGGAAACAGCAGGATAGCGCCCAATTCCCGCCGATTGGAGTGCGTGGGCGCGACTGCTACACTTCGCGCGTCGCGGGTGCAGCGGGGCTCGCGATCAACCCCACGTCATCCGGCGGAGCATTCTCACTGGCTACTCGGAAAGAACTGGCCGATTTCCTGGCCCAGGTCGAGCGGCGCGCGTTCAAGCAGGCCGTATTCGCGGTGCGCAACGACGACGCCGCGCTCGACATCGTTCAGGACGCGATGATGAAGCTGGCGGACAAATACTGCGGCCGGCCGGCGGCCGAACTGCCCCTGTTGTTCCAGCGCATCCTGCAAAACGCCATCCGGGATTATTTCCGGCGCCAGAAGGTCCGCAATCTGTGGACGACGCCAATGTCAGCGCTCACCTCAGGGGACGATGCCGACGATCAGGATCCCCTGGAAACGCTGGAATCCGCCCATAGCGCCGACCATCCAGAGTCGCCAGCCACCCAGCTGGAGCGCTCGCAAGTCCTTGCCAGCATTGAAAAAGCGCTCCAACAGCTGCCAGCACGTCAACGCGAGGCGTTTTTGCTGCGTTACTGGGAGGAGATGGATGTCGCGGAAACCGCCGCGGTCATGGGTTGTTCGGAGGGCAGCGTCAAAACGCATTGCTCGCGGGCCACACATACGCTGGCCGGCATGCTGGAAGCCAAAGGCATCCGTCTCGAGCCGAAATGATTGATGGTATTTGCCAGCTCACGAAGCCAGAATAAACGACCGGACACCCGAAGAGAAGACGCTGACATGCCCGAAGACCGCGACCACGACCTGCAGCCCCGGTCGGCGCCCCTCACCAACGCTGCCGTCGGTGCCGACGGTGCCGACGG
>Ga0163144_10001083_pt1 | contig 64382 bp, 54 predicted proteins | sample OliLak19BULKMAT1_FD_123175 | JGI IMG/M metagenome (GOLD analysis project Ga0163144, IMG submission 123175) | Freshwater microbial mat bacterial communities from Lake Vanda, McMurdo Dry Valleys, Antarctica - Oligotrophic Lake LV.19.BULKMAT1 | ecosystem: Environmental > Aquatic > Freshwater >...
AGAACCGCCAAGGGCAGGCAGAACTTTCGATGTCGCCAAAACCGGGTTACTGTCGCTCGTCCCACGGCATTCTCCCTTGCTTCCGCTTTGGCCTAGGTTCCCTCAACTGCGCAGCTTCCCTGGTGAGCAATCTATTGCGACGGACAGCTAACATTTAGCAACTAACACCGTTTGCTAATACTGCAATATCACATCCATGAACCCGGCCACGAGCGGGCTCACCGAGTCGCGCGGATTGTTGTAGAGGTCATAGAAGCCTTGGCTCGGAAGCAACGCACTGGCGCCGAACTTGATGATTACGTTGTTGCTGAGGAGTGGCCGATATTCAAAGCCCGTGCTGATATCCGTGCCGATCGATTGATCGATCTTGGCCGCGTAGGCGTATTGCCGCAACACCGCCGTGTTGTCGAACCAGAGGAAATTGACGTTGTTGATCATGCGGCAGCGCGGCGTGATTTCGATGTCCATGCCGGCGTTGGCCAGGAACAGACCGGGATTGACGAAATTGCTCTGCCCCTGGATCTTGCTGGAGCGCAAGTTGGGGATGAAGCTCTCGCGATTGACGAGGTTAACGCCGAAGAGGCGGATCGACTGCCGCTGCCAGTAGCTGAATTCACCTCCCGCGAATTGGGGATTGTCGAAGATGGCATCGAAGCCGGTCGCCGTGCCGTTGCGCGGATCCTGGTCGCCGGACGCCCAGAACATCGAGGTGCGGAAGCGAACGTAGTCGCGGTCGTAGGAAAGTTCGATGGCGCCCATTCCGGCGCTGATGTCGACGCCGCGATTGGCGATCGGATTCAGGTAATCCTTGCCGAACGCATAATAAAAGGCGTGATTGATGTTCAGGCGGTTGATATGTCCGTCGCCTGCCCAGCCCAGGTAGAACACGTCGAGCCCGTGCGGCTGGAAGACGCCGATAGGATCAGGCCGCACCAAGACATTGTTCTTGTCGAAGTGTACGGTCGGATCGTCGTGGTTGTAATGGAAGCTGAACTGCGTCGTGTAACCGGGCCAGATGAAATCCTGAATGAAGTAGTTGGCGATGAGGATGCCCTGATCGCGATCGCGGAACGTATTGAGTTCACTATTGGTGTCTTTCTCAAGTTGGGCGAAGTAGGCAAGGTTAAACTGTTCGCGATTGGAATTCCGTGTGCCGAAAATACGGGCGGCGCGATTGACGTCCGTGAAGATGAAGCCGCGGAAATCGCTATTGAAGAACTGCGAGCCGATCCGCGCGGAAACGAAATCGTAGTTGGGGCCCAGGTCCGCCAACTTTGTCTCCAAGAACCATTCTTCCAGCGCGAAGAACGTCCGCCCTCGCTCCCGGCCCAGGCGAACGTCGGGATTGACCACGGCTAATTCTTGCAGCGTGATGTAGTTCATGTTGAAGACCGGCGTGACCTTAACCCGCCAATCCATGGGGCGGAAGGATGCGTCGCCGTGGAACAAGTCGAAGGAGAGCAGAAAGAACTGCTGGAAAGACAGTTGACTCGGATTGCCGAAGAACGGTTCCTGATAGGCCCGCCGCGTGCTTTCAAACGGCGTGGTGGCCACCGGTTGTTGGCGCGGCTCGATGATCGAACGCGACTCGCCGGTGATCTCCAAGAAAATGTTCTGTCCAAGGATCGGATAATCCCCCTTGAGAACATTCTGGTTGAAGGGATCCTGAATCGAGCCCGGCCGATAGAGGTAGTCATCGACGGGTGGGAAGTTTTTGCCGTAGCGGTCGTAGCGCGGGATGCCGATGCGCCAGCGATCTTCGACCGGGACGAAGCGTGGCCCGGTTTGCGTGTCGCGCGGCAGGACGCCGGAAGGGCCCGTGTATCCAATCGGCGCGTCCATCGGCGCGCGATAAAGCACGGCATCGTCGATCGGACCGGACGACGGCGGTTGCGTCTGCGAAATCAAGGGACGGTCGATCGGCGGACGCGCATCTCTCGTCGCATCATCTATGGGTTGGAAGGCGGCCACCGTGCGAATCGGCGAAGGTTCCGGACGCACCGGCGGGGCGAGCAACGGCGCCGGTGGGAGCATCGGCGGCAGCGAGGTTACAGGAGCGACGGCCGGGAACGGCGGCGGCGCAACTGCCAACGGAGGCGGATTCGCCTTGGCCCCGCCCATCATGCTTGGCGGCGGATTGGCTTTCGCGTTTCCAAACAGCGGACGCGGCCCACGCTTTATTTCGCTCTTCGGCGCCTGGGACGGAAGGTTATTTACTTGGACGACGGGCGGCGGCAGCACGATCGGGTCCGTCTGCGCGCTAGCCAGCATCCATTCATGTTCGAATGAGGCCGTCCCCGTCTGGCAACTCGCCTTGCTCGACTCTATCTTGCCCCCATTACGTATCTTTTCGGGGGCCGCTTGCTCATGGACCCAACCGTCGCGCGTGAACGCGGCGGTGGCCTGCGGCGTGGATACCGCGGGCAAGTTGGAATAGGCCAGGCAGAACCCCAACCCTAGGGTCGCCGCTATTCCCACCCACGACCGAGTCGACCGGGACGGCTTGTCCATCTTTGCCTTCCTGGCTCTGTTTCCTAACTTCCCATTTCCTTGGGCGGCGACAATGCCAACCCAAAGAAAGAGGCTTTTCCGTAACGACTTTATCGAATTCACGAGTCTGCATTCTTTAGGCCATTTAAGGATTATGCCGATTGAATCGGTTTGCGCGCCTATTACAGTTAATTCGGCTGGCTCCGTTGCGATTTACCGCGGAATCGCGAAAAAAGGGTCAAGTCCGGGAATGCTCCTTAAGAATCCGCGCCGCGCGGACCGATACAATCCGTAGGAGCCGCAAGGTTTTCCTCGTTTGAACCGTTCCCTTCGGAATCCAAACGCAAGGTCTCACGATGCGATACGCGGCAATGCTTCTTTGCGGTGGTTGGTTAATCCTGGCGGCGGCGCATGGACACGCGCAAGAGCCGCATCCGCCCGCCGACGCCATGGCGCCCTCGCACGCCGACGCGATGCATGGCGCCGGACATGGGACCGGCCACGGTGCCGGCAAGCACGAGATCACCGCCGAGGATGTACCGGACCATGAACCTGAGCTTGTCACACGTTGGCGCGTTCGCGCCGAATACGTCCTTTGGCTGGTCAAGAACGGCCAAACGCCGCCGCTGCTTAGCACCGGACTGAACACGAGTCCCACCCCCGGCGTACTCGGCTCCGGCGGCCGATCGATCTACGGCGGCGACATCGATCTGCATGAACGGCACGGCGGCCTCTTCACCATTGGCTACGGCTTCGACGACGTGGGATGTGCCGCCCTGGAACTGATCTATGGCTTCTCGGGGCCGCAAAAGGTCGGCTTCACGACAACTTCGCTCGGCAGCACTGCCGCTTTCCCTGTGCTCGCACGCCCGTTTTTCGATGTCGTCAATAATAAAGAAGACGCTTCTCTCGTCGCGTTTCCCGGCCTGGTGGCCGGCACCGTCGATATCAAATATGGAACCTATTTCGATACGGGCGAAGTCAATTTCTCTCGTCAATTGCTCGGCGAACAGGAGAATCGACTCGATGTGCTCGGCGGCTTTCGCATCTTTCGTCTCAACGAGTCGCTCAACATCACCGAGTCTTCCACGGTGGATCCCAATACCATGGATCCCAATGCGATGCGATTCGCCGGCCGGACCATCAACGTCAACGACGTATTCGAAACCCAAAACACGTTCTACGGCGGGCAACTCGGCATGCGCGGCTTTCTGCGACGCAAACGTTGGGAACTGGAGATCGGCGCCAAGGTGGCGCTTGGCTTGATCGACCGCGAATCGCGTGTCTCCGGCGCGACGGTCATCAACACCAACCCATTAACCTATGTTCCGGCCGGCCTTCTCGCGCTCTCCAGCAACTCGGGAGTTTTCGGCAGTACCGCCTTTAGCGTACTCCCCGAAGCCAACGTCCGCCTGGGCTATCGCGTGACCGAGCATTTCCAGGCGTTCTTTGGCTACTCGTTTCTTTACGTGAGCCAAGTGTTGCGTCCGGGCGATCAGGTCGATCGCAACATCAATCCCAATCTCGTCCCGACCAGCGCGACCTTTGGCGCGGGCGGCCCCGCTCAACCGGCTCCCCTCGAACGCAGTTCTGACTTCTGGGTCCATGGCCTGCGTTTCGGCATCGAAGTGAAGTTCTAAGCACTCTTTCTGGCGAAGGCATCACCCCGCTTGGAATAATCGCACTCGTCCCGGACGGACCCATGTCCGCCGTTCGTCCCAGCGTAAGACGGAAGGATTCCATCATGGCTTGGTTCTCTTCGGCACGTAAGCCCGCACGTCGCGCCTCCTGCAAACCCTCGTTCGAGGTGCTGGAGGGTCGCGCGGTCCCCGCACTGATCGCCAGCCAATCCATGCTCGCCCCCCCCACGCTCGACAACGGCGTCGGGGCCGGCGAACCCATCAATGAGGTGAAGATCCTCCTGGATCGCGCCCAAGTTGCCACCGCCAGCAACGACGCCATCATCGCCGTGGTCGATCGCTCCGGCAACATCCTCGGCGTTCGCGCCGAGGGCGGCGTCTCCGGCACGATCACCGGCAATCCCGATCTGCTCGCCTTCGCCGTCGACGGCGCCGTCGCCAAGGCGCGCACCGCCGCCTTCTTCGGCAACGACCAGGCCCCCCTCACCTCGCGCACGGTCGGTTTCATCAGCCAATCGACCATCACGCAGCGCGAGGTCGAGAGCAATCCCAACATCAATGTTGCCGATTCGACGCTGCGCGGCCCCGGCTACGTCGCCGCCGTCAAGACCGGCGCTCATTTCCCGCCCGATATTCCGTTCACGCCGCCTGTCGACCTTTTCGGCATCGAACACACGAATCGCGACAGCATTCTTCATCCCGGCGCCGACGGTCTCAAGGGTACCGCCGGCGACATCCCGCTTCCCTATCGCTTCAACATCAACCCTGCGTTCGTTCCCGCCGGCCAAGACATCGTTCCGCCCATTTCCTACGGCGAGGCGCTTCTCAGCGCCGCCGACCGCGTGGACTTCACCAAGAACTACTATCAATCGCGCGGCATCGCCACGCTCCCCGGCGGCATCCCCATCTACGAAGACGGCGTCCTGGTCGGCGGCATCGGCGTCTTCTTCCCCGGCGAAACCGGCTTCGCCACCGAAGAGAACTTCCAGGGCAGCGCCACCTTCGATCCCACGAAGCCCGACCGCACGCTCGAAGCCGAGTTCATGGCCCTGGCCGCCGTCGGCGGCTCCCGCGGCTTCGGCTTCCCCGTCGGCGACTTGCCCGGCGCTCCCGCTCTGGCCGGCTTCGATCTGCCCGAGGGACGCATCGACCTGGTCGGCATCACCCTTGACATCGTCGGCCCCGGCGGCGACCTTGGTCCCGCGAATCTCGTCTCCTACGCCCAGACCTTCCTCGGCGTCGGCCAAGGCACTCTGGCCGGCGGCACGGAACTGCCCGTCAACAGCGGCGGCACCCTGTACCTCGACGGACAAAGCGTCCCCGAAGGCTGGCTCGTCACCCCGCACGACGGCGTCAATCTCACCGCCGCCGAAGTCCAACAAATGATTCAGCAAGGCATCAACGAAGCAAACCTCGTCCGCGCTCAGATTCGCACGCCCAACGACGAACGCACCCGCATGGTCTTCGCCGTCTCCGATTCCGCCGGTGAAGTTCTCGGCCTCTATCGCATGCCCGACGCCACCGTCTTCTCCATCGACGTCGCCGTCGCCAAATCACGCAACGTCGCCTACTACAACGATGCCACGCAACTGCAAGCCGTCGATCAGGTCAACGGCCTGCCGCCCGGCGCCGCGCTCACCGCGCGCACCTTCCGCTTCCTTGCGGAGCCACGCTTTCCCGAAGGCATCGACGGCCAATTCGGCGCCTTCTCGATCCTCAACGACCCCGGCATCAATCCGGTCAACGCCACGCAGGTCGGCGCGCCGCAGCCCGCGAGCGCCTACCAGAGCGTCCTCGGCTTCGACTCCTTCAACCCAGGCACGAACTTCCGCGATCCGACGCTGCCCCAGAACCAGAACGGCGTGGTCTTCTTCCCAGGTTCCAGCGGCGTCTACAAGTCCCTCGGCGGCCAATCCACGATCGTCGGCGGCTTCGGCGTCTCCGGCGACGGCGTCGACCAGGACGATACCGTTACCAGCTTTGGCATCGCCGGCTTCCAGGCCCCGAACGTCCTGCGGGCCGACCAGTTCTTCGTCAGCCGCGTGCGGCTGCCCTACGCCAAGTTCCCCCGTAATCCGGAGAACTAAACGATTCGCCCTCTCCCCGCCGCGGGGAGAGGGCGGCCGTCCCATTTTTATCGAGTGAACTATGCGACGCAAACTCCTCGCCCTCACAAGCTGTTCCCTCTTGGGCGGCGCCTGGCTCTCCTTCGCCGGCGCTCAAGAGATCGTGTTGGATCCCATCCATGGCGTGGTCGACTGCCCGCCCGCCATCGCCCGATGGGCCATCCCCAGCAACAACCATCGTTACTTCGGCTACTGGGTCGGGGGCGGCGCACTCTCCCGACGCAAAGGCGACGCCCCCGCCGTCGACGAAGGCACCTGGGGCTGGGACTACCGCGGCCAACTCCTGCCCCGGCGGGTCGACCTCCTCTGGTGGCACGGCCGCCGCTACCAAGGCGGCGTCGGCGCTTACAAGACTGACGGCCCCCACCTCCCACACCTGCCCCACGGCGCCGCCCACTCCGAAGGACACGACGAGGGCCATGGCGAAGGCCACTCCGAAGGCAAGTCGCCCGAAAAACATTAGCCGTCGAGCAAGCTGTCAGCTTGCTCGCCTAAAAGTTTTCCACCCAACCGTCGTGCGCCATCACGGCGCCTCCTCCGCCACCGTAAAATCAACCACATAGCTCCCGCCGGCGCGCACAGGCAGGCGTCGCGTTTGCTCGATCTCACGGCCGGCTTCCGTCCACCTGGCTCGAATTTCGTAGGTGGTGAACAGGCCGCGCGGCATCGGCGGGGTGGCGAAGTCGCGCTGCGTGCCCACCAAAGTCGATTCCACGCCGTCGAACCACACCTTCGCCCCGGCTGGAACTCGAACCTGGATTTCCGCGATGTCCGCCGCAGTCACGGCAGGGCGTTTCGGGGGAGGCAGGTAGTCGAAGGGATCGCTCGGCGGCGGAATCACGACGGTGGAATACGGGATGTACGAGTAAGTCGGACCGTAGAAGTTGCCGTACGGAAGGATGTATCCCGAACCGAAACCGCCGGGATAGTAGGAATTTCTCACGTACGGATACTGGTTGAGGGCGTTGCCGGGAAGAAGGCTGCCGTGCCCCGGGATGTTGACTTTCGGATAGAGATTGGGATGCAACTGCCAAATCGGATTCGCAGAGTGATTGGGATAAGGCAGCGGGCCGAGACGCACGCCCGGACCGCCATAATACCCAAACCCGCCGCCGTGCCGCGGCCCGATCCCCACCTGCGGCGCGCCGCCGCCAATCCCGCGCGGCCCCACCGAATGCTGCGCCATGGCGATTCCCGGTCCGGCGACAAACAGAAACGGCACGAAAGCGGCAATGGAACGGATCATGACGAAATTCCTTTGAAAGGCCCCCGTAAAGGTGACACCTTCATTACACCGCGAAGATGGCGAGATGGGAAGGCTTGTCGGAAAAAGTTGCCGGTTGTCGCATTCGGCTAATGACCTTCCCCGTTTCGCGCTCGCGCCGTCCCTCTTGGATCAAAATCCCTTGGGCCAGACAACACAAATGACCGCGCAACCCGAGCGCGAAACGAAGATGCCACACGGCCCACCTTCAATCCAACTGATACGGCGTATCCTTCTCCTCCTCATGCCGAATCTCGTCGACGGGGTCTTTTTTGCCGGGGCCGCGGTAGAGGCGGTTGGGGCAATTGAACACGATGCCGGGGACGGCGCCGACGTTGCGATAGGCGTGGACGATGCCGGGAGGGATGATGACCCAGTGGGGGTTGGAGACGCCGACGATCATCGTCTGTTTGTTGCGATAGGTCGGCGAAGCGGGGCGGTTGTCCCACAGGTAGAGCTTAAAATCCGACGGGCCGAGGAAGCAGAAGTAGTCGGCCTGGTCGACATGCTCGTGCGGACCGCGGGCCACGCCGGGCAGCGTTTCGGAGATGTACGCCATGACGGGGTGAAACTCCGGCGGCATCTCGTCCTCGCGAAAAAGCTCGCACAACCAACCGCGGGAATCGTGGAAGGCCTTGAGCGGTTTGAAGAGAACGTCGGGGATGGGGGCGATGGTGAATTGCATGCAGACCTCCGTGTGCGTGATCGGTTAAGAAGTTCATGGCGTCGGCGCCAAGTGGATTTCTTCCATGGCTACCACGCCCATCGCGAACTGAATGCACGCCTTGATGTCTTCAATCTTCAGGTCAGGAAAGTAATCTTTGATTATGGTGGCAAAATCGACTTCCTCGCGCACAAGTTCCAGAATGTCCTGCACGGGAATACGCGTCCCCGTGACGCAGGGCTTTCCAAAATGAATTCGAGGATCGACGGCGATTCGTTCATACATGGGTCATTTCCAATGGTTCGAGGGAAAAGCAACGGATGCTTCCGGAACGCATGAACATGACGTTAACCCTCGTCAGGATTGTCATGTGGTTTCGGAACGTAGTCCGAAATCCATTGCGGCTGCACGCGCTCGCCCGGCGGCTGCGGAATGTCGAACGGCGCGATAATCTCGTCGGCGCGAAACGGCTCGCCCGGCGGACGGGCCGAGAAGTTCGCGGGCGTTGTTATTCGAAAGGCAGATTCCAACACTTCGAGGGCCATTTCCGCAGGCGTCCGCTTGCGGGCTAGGGCCAATCGTTGAATCTGGTCGAATAGGGGCAGTGGCACGTTATCGATATTGAGCGACGGCATAACGCAATCCTATCTATTCCCCACGTCCCGCCGCAAGGAAGAATTCTTCCATCTTGGCTTTCACCAGACGAATAATCACGCTGGGCGGCTTGTCCCAGGTGTCGTTCAGTTCAATGTCATAGTTTCGCGTTCTAATGGAAATGAACCCGCGATGCCACCAGGTGTCGCGCGATTCTCTGATCAGGTCGATGCCGGCGCTCTCCAAGGTTTTATTCTCGTCGCCGTGATGCTGAAGCCGGATGTCGCGAATGTTGTCGTAGGGGAGTTGGCCCTTGATCCTGCCGCCAAAACCGTACATGACAAGTGCTTTCTTGCGGAGCACCAACCGCTTGGGAAAGAAAATCACCGAGCAAGAGCCGAGGGCGGCACACCCGAATATCAAGATGAGGTAGAACAAATAGCCCCCGTATTTCTCGGGCACAACTTTCAAAACCAGCACCACAGTCACCCCGGCGCCGCACAGGATCGAAAGCGCGAATGCGAGCGAATAATGCAGGATTCTCTGGTTGATGACCAGATCCTTCTTTTTCTTCGCCATGTTCGCCTCGGTGGATAAGTAGAATTGCGATATTCTGCTTCCCGCACATGGGAAGTCAAGCGGCAATTTCGCGGGATTTCACCGCGAGCGTCGCTTCGGCTAAAATGATGGGGGAGGCGATCGCAGCGCCTTCCGTTGCCTTCCGTTTGCTGGAGAACCGACCAATGAATGCCGATCCCACCCTCACCGGCCGTCACCTCATCCATGGCCAATGGCTTGACGCCGCCGACGGCAGCTTCGAGAGCCGCAGCCCGAGTCGTCGCGGCGATCTCGTTGGTCGATTTCCGCAGGGCGGGGCGGCGGAAGCGAACAAAGCAGTGGACGCAGCGCGGGCCGCCTATTCTGCCTGGCGGCGCGAGAGCCGGGTGCGCCGCGCCGAATACTTCGACAACCTCGCCCAAATCATCAAGCGCGAGACCGATGCCCTCGCCCATCTTATGGCGCGCGAATGCGGCAAGGTCATCACCGAATGCCGGGCCGAGGTGATCGAAGGCTTGCACATGGTTCAGTACGTCTTCGGCTCTGGGCGGATGCCGATGGGTGAAGTCCTTTCCTCGGAGATCCCGGAGAAGGACGCGTTCGTTCGCCGTAAACCCTGGGGCGTGGCGGCGGTGATCACGCCGTGGAACTTCCCCTTCGCGGTGCCGCTGTGGATGCTGGGACCGAGTCTTTTGGAAGGCAACACCGTCGTCTTCAAGCCGTCGGAAGATACGCCGGCCGTCGGGCAACGGCTCGTGGAATTGTTCGTCGAAGCGGGATTTCCCGAAGGCGTCGTGAATCTCGTCCACGGCGACGGCGCGGCGGGCGAGGCGCTGGTGAAGAACCCGGGCGTCAACATCGTCCTCTTCACCGGCAGCTATGAAGTGGGTCAGAAGATACAGATCGCTTCGGCGTCCTTGCATGACCGCATCGTCGCCACCGAGACGGGCAGCAAGAGCGCCGTTATCGTGTGTGAAGACGCGCGCTTGGATCTTGCCGTCACCTGTGCCGTCATCAGTTCGCTCAAGACCAGCGGACAGCGATGCGTGTCGGGCAGCCGGATCCTCGTCCACGAGAAGATCATGGACGCCTTCGCCGACAAGTTCGTCGCGATGGCCAAACGCGTCCGCATCGGCGATGCCCTTGACGCCAAGAACTTCACCGGTCCCGTCATCCATCAGACGGCGATCGACAAGGTGCTGCAATACAACGACCTGGCCCGCAAGGAAGGGGCAGCCGTGCTCCTGGAAGGCAAGCGTCTCGCCGCTCCGGAGCACGCGGACGGTTGCTTCCTGTCGCCGTTCGTTTATCGCATGGAGAGCAAGGCGGGCCTGCGCTGCATTCGCGAAGAGGTCTTTGGGCCTCATGTGGCGCTCATCCCCTTCAAGGACAATGCCGACGCGGCCCGCATTTACAACGACACGGATTACGGCCTGTCGCTTGCCGTCATCACCGAGGATTTTCGGGCGATGCGATTCTTTCGCGACGAATGCGAATACGGCATGGGCTATATCAACTTGCCGTGCATCGGCGCGGAGGTACACTTGCCCTTCGGCGGCGTGAAGAAGAGCGGCAACGGCCATCCGTCGGCGGCTGGGTTGATCGAGACGGTGTCGCACAAGACGGCGTGGACCGTCAATCATGCCGAGGAAGTGAAGATGGCGCAGGGGTTGACGACGGATCTTTGAGAGAAAGTTTCTGAAAGCCCAGGGATGGCCATCCCTGGGCTTTCGGGGGGGCTTTCCGAATCACAACGGCCGGTCGATGACCATCGACGAACGCGATCGGCGGCGCTCCATCGGGGCCATGCTCTTTATCCGCCGGCGTGCCCGCGCGATTCAGCGCGATGAAGAGGATCGCCGCGATCACCGCAACGGCCGGCACGGCGATGAGCGTGATCTTAAGTCCAAGCCCCATGCCCGGTTCGTCCGCCTCGGTATCCCGCGCCGTTTCGCGGGGTTGACTCCGAGTCGGTCGGCTTTTTCCCAACGGGACGCCAGCGCGCTGCTTGGCGGGACTTCGCGTCGGCGCGGCGCTGGGGCGCGGCGAAACGGGGGCAGGCTTCATTGCCGTCACCGGCGTCGGGGCGGCCGGAGCGGGCGACAAGGAACCCTTGCACCTCGGACAAGCCACGCGGGATAGCTGCACTTGCGGCGGCAGATCGAGCTTGAACGAACACGCATTGCAGATTGCTTGTGCCATGGTGCTTCCGGAGTACAAAGGAGTGCGAATCCACGCGGGGCGAACGGCGGTCGACCGAGAGAACACGCTCTATTGGACCGCCCCGCGAATAGGTGAATCGTTTGTACCAAAATAGATCCACGATGCAAATAAAAAAAAGGAAAACCCACGGATGGCCATCCGTGGGCTTTCCTTCCGCTGTTGATTCTCCCCATGAACCCTACGGCACGCGCGCGTCCATCGGCAGCCGAATCTGCGTGCCGCCCGGGATAACGTTCTGTGGCTGAATGGAGGGGTTCAAGCGGTAGATTTCCGGCCAGCGCCGGCTATCGCCCAAAGTCTGCTGCGCGATCTGAATGATGTGCGAGCCGGCGCCCGCGACGATGAAGGATTTCGTAAGCTCCGACTTGCCTGGGGTTGGAGCGCCGCCCGCGGGGACGCCGATCGACACGGGCGTGCCGGCCGTTGGCGACTTGATGCGCACGGGAGGAACTTCCCGCGCGACCTCGCCGATCGGCGGCGTGCCAATCGGAGGCGGAAATGCCGGCGGCGGCGCGGCTGAACCGATTTTCACGGGCGGGACATCCGAGCCAAGCGCGCCGATGACGGGGCGGCCCTCAGGCGATATGAGTGCCGCGTATTTCCCTTGCAGCAACTCTGGCGGCGGGATGTAGAGCATTTGGCCCTTCACCAGGCGCGGCGGCGATTTGCGGATGTCCTCTTTGGAGAGCGGGTGATCGCGGTTGAACGCGAGCAGGGCCTGCGCGTAGCGATCGGTGCCATAGACGTGCTGGCTTACGGCGGCGAGATCCCGATCTTCCGCACGCAGGACGTAGGGCGGAATGTCGACCGTCGTCACCTTGGGCAACGTGGACGGGGTGGTAGGGACCGGGGGAGCGATCCCTACCGGGGGGGAAGCGGTGAAGCCTGTTCCAAGCGGCGGCGGAACCTCCTTGCGTTCCGTCACGGGCGGAAGGGGCGGGGCGATGCCGATCAATGTCGGCGGCGCGGGAGGAGTCGTCGGCGTTTTCTTGGCGAACGGCCCCTCATCGATCGGAGGCAAGGGCGGCAACGCGACTTCCTTCTTGGGAGGCGCCGGAACTACCGGCGGCGGAACGACATCTTTGCCAGGCGTTGGGAAAACGGGCGGCGCGGGATCCTTCATTACCACCGGCGGTGGCAATAAGTCACCTTTGCCCGGCGCCGGAAAGACGGCCGGCGGCAGCGGCGTTTCGACTTTCTTCGGCGTTGCCGCAGGACCAGGCAGAGGCGGGATCGGTGGTAGTCCATCCACTTTGGGCGACGAAGTCGGCGGTCCCGGGATGGGCGGCAAAGGAGGCAACGCATTCTTCGCTTGCGCGAACTTGTCGGGTCCGGGCAAAGGAGGAAATCCGCCATCCTGCGGCAGACCCGGAAGCGCGGGCAATCCAGGCGGCGGCGTCGGCGTCTTGGCCATGCGCAGCGCGTCCAACGCCTTCTTTTGATCGTCGTCCGATATGCCCGGAAGCGCCGGCGGCAACGAAGGCAGCGGCGGCGTCAAGTCACCTGTGACCGCAGGCGGAAACGGCGGCAACGCGGGCAGGCCGCCCTCTTTGGGCGCAAGTTCGGTCGCGGCGACCGGACGCAAATTGTCAGGCAACGGCTTTGGCGGTGTCGGGAACGTCGCCGTCTCGGGTGGCCCGACCTTCTTCTCCGGCAACTCGGATTCTTCCCCGCCCGGCGTCACTGTCGAGGCCACTTCGGGGTTCGGCGCTTCCACGCCGCCTCGCATCTTCGATGCCACCACGACGCCCACGAGGACGATAAACGACCCCGCGACGACAAGACCAACCTTTGTTTCACGCGTCATGCCTGGTTCCCTCTGTCTCCGTGGAGAGTGCCATCCGTCCTTAAATGTTCCACATCGCGTATTCGTGGTGCCGGTTTGTTGCCGGCACGAATGAGATGTTCGGGTGAATCAGTCTTCTGCTCGTGCCGGTAGGATACCGGCGCCACATCGTTTTTGTGGTGCCGGTATGTTACCGGCACGAATGCTTTGTCCCAGTTCGGAAATCCTCCACTCGTGCCGGTAGGATACCGGCACCACAACTAACGCTTCCTTGCCGCGCGCAACTTCGCACTGCGGGCGCGGGGGTTGCGATTGACCTCTTCTTCATTCGCGATCAGCGGCTTGCGGTTCAATGCCTCGTAAATGTCCTTGTCGCGAAACGCTCGCTTGACCATTCGGTCTTCCAGCGAGTGGAAGCTGATGATCCCAATCCTTCCGCCGGGCCTCAAACATTCCGGCGCCTGCTCCAGAAAACGCTCCAAAGCGCCCAACTCATCATTGACGGCGATGCGCAGGGCCTGAAAAACGCGCGTCGCGGGATCAATACCCCCTTTGCCACGAGGGACGCAAGACCGGACCAGATCCGCCAATTGTCCCGTCGTCAAAATGGGCGATTCCTTGCGAGTAGCCAAGATCTTCCGAGCGATGCGGCGGCTAAATCGCTCCTCCCCATAACGCCAGAACAAATCGGCTAGATCTCGTTCTTGCAAACGCTGTACCAGGGCACTTGCGGGTAAACCGGCCGTCGGGTTCAGCCGCATGTCGAGCGGTCCCTCACGCTGGAAACTGAATCCACGCTCGGGGTTAGCCATTTGGTCCGAGCAAAAGCCCAGATCGGCGAGAATCCCATCGACCGGGCCCAATTGCAAATCTTCCAAAACGGCCGACAAATCTTCAAAGTTGCGATGCCGAAGCGTCGCCGACAGTCCCGCCAAACGCCGATCCGCGAAAGCGAGCATCTCGGGGTCTTGATCCAGACCAATCAACCTGCCCGATGGCCCCAGTTTCTCCAACATCAAGCGCGCGTGGCCGCCGACGCCGAGCGTGGCGTCGACGAACGTCTCGCCCGGTTGCGGATCGAGAAGTTCGAGCACCTCGGACTGCAAGACGGAAACGTGCAAGGGTTCCAAACAGGGGATATCGTTAGGGTTGGACATAGAAGGAGCGCGGGAGAAACACTCCCACGCTCCTTTAAGTGTAACCGCCTTTCCTTGACGAAATCGTGGAAAGGCGGGGGAATTTCAAGGGGTTGTCGGCAAACCTTGACGGATTGGGGGATCGATCAGGAGGTTCTACTCGCCGGTACCTGCTCGTACCGGCAAAACCGACAAACCCCTCGTCGGTGTCAGCGACCGCTTGCGCCGCAAGGGCGGCTGATATTCTCGCTGAGGGGATCTGCGTTTTTCGGGACAGGCTGGAAGCCTGTCCTAAGGGTTACTTTTGGAAGCTTGCCTCCGCGACGGCGTCGTAGCGAGAGGAGTTGGCGTTCAAAAACTCTTGCCAGCGTTCGGCGTCCCACAGTTCCAAATGGTCACGAACGCCGATCAGCGTGACCTCTCGACCCAAACCGGCGAACTGAACCAACCGCTCGGGAACCAGGACGCGGCCGATCTTGTCCAGGTCGACCGCTTCCATCTGAGCGAAAAACAAACGCCGGAAGGTGCGTGCCTCGCCGTCGGTCGCCGAGGTTTGATCGAGTTTCTCGGCCAATTTTTCCAGGCCGGGTCGATCGTAAATCCACAAACACTTATCTAGTCCTTGTGCTACGAACAATTGCTTGGTCTCGCCAAGCTGCTCGCGCACCCGACTGGGCAGCGTGAAACGATGCTTGTCGTCGAGGGTTCGGGGATGAGTACCGGTAAGGAGCATGGGCCAGGGACGATCCGGCTTGGCTAGAGTACGACCGCACGACGGTCAGAATCGGTCCCTCCGGGACTATTGCCACTTTCCTCCACTTCTTCCCACACTGCACCACCATACTAACGTTTGTTTCCACGAAATCAATGGCCGCGACGAAAAAAACTCCGCCCCCCGTAGGACAAGCTGCCAGCTTGTCAGCTTTGGTCGAATTCGACATCCATGCCAGACGACAAGTCAGCAAGCGGGCCGCTTGCACTACGGCGCTCGCGGCGTAGGCGACAACCGGCCGGCGCATAGAATGCCAACATCGCTTCCCGGTTGGAAACCGTTCCCCTGCCCTGGAAGCGATTTTCTTGCGAAGGCCGATTCGGGGATCATGTCCGTGATCGTCCGCCAAGTTGCCAGGTTCCCGAACGGAGTACCATAATGCGCATCCCGGATTGGCTTCCCGACATCCACCACCCCAAACGCCCCGGCGGCGAGCCTCCCTCGGCTCCCATTCGCATCCTTATCCAACCCGTCATGCGCTTCATGCACATCGAAGCGGCCAGCGGCGTGCTCCTTTTGCTCTGCACGGTGATCGCGCTATTTCTGGCGAATTCGCAGTGGGCGGACCAATTCGTCGCCTTCTGGCAGACGCCCGTCGTTTTTTCCGTCGGCGACTTCAAACTGGATAAGACGCTCCTGCTCTGTATCAACGACGGCCTGATGACGATTTTCTTTTTCGTCGTCGGCCTGGAAATCAAACGCGAGTTTGTCTTCGGCGAGTTGCGTGAGTTCCGCAAGGCGACGTTGCCGGCGGCGGCAGCCTTGGGCGGCATGGTCGCGCCGGCCCTCGTCTACTTGATCTTTCAATTGGGTTCGCCCGGCGAGCGCGGCTGGGGCATTCCGATGGCCACCGACATCGCCTTCGTCGTCGGGTTTCTGGCGATCCTCGGCAAACGCGTCCCGTTCGGCATGAAGATCCTCTTGCTGACGCTCGCCATCGTCGACGATCTCGGCGCCGTTCTGGTCATCGCCGCCGCCTATACAGACGACATCTCGACGACCGCTCTCGCCGTCGCCGCCGCCGGTTTCGTGGTTACGACTTTGCTCAATGCCCTCGGCGTGCGCGCGATCTCCGTCTATGTCTTGGTCGGCGCGGTCATCTGGGTCGCGGTGCTCAAGTCCGGCGTCCACCCCACCGTGGCCGGCGTCCTACTCGGACTCCTGACCCCCGCCAGCGCCTGGTTCTCACGCGAGAGCTTGCTCCGCGCCGCGGAAGGCGTCATCGTTCAACTCAAGCAAGACAATGACAACGAGGAAGAACATCACGAAGACGCAGTTCAATTGCTCTCGAACACCGCCGTCGAAACCGTCTCTCCGCTGGACCGTCTGGAAACCGCGCTCCATCCCTGGGTCGGCTTCTTCATCATGCCGCTTTTCGCCCTCGCCAACGCCGGCGTCTCCGTCGACATGGCTGGATTGCAAAGCCCGATTGCCCTTGCCGTCGCCCTCGGCCTGATTATCGGCAAACCGCTCGGGATCTTTTCGTTTAGCTGGCTTGCCGTCAAGATCGGCGTGGCACGCCTGCCGGACGGCGTGAACTGGAAGGGATTCCTCGGCGCCGCTTGCCTGGGCGGCATCGGTTTCACTATGTCATTGTTCATCGCCGGCCTGGCCTTCAAGGGCGACGCCGACATGCTCTCCGCGGGCAAAATCGGCACCCTCATCGGCTCCGGCGTCAGCGCCGTTTTGGGATGCGCGTTGCTGTTGTGGTTCCTGCCTAAACCCGCCTCCGCATCAAAAAAATAGCCGCCCTACCAGAACGCCCGCGCATTCGCGGGCGAAGGCAAGGAACGCGCAGCGCTCAAGTATTGCCGGCGCGGCGGATTGTGCAAAGTTGAACTCAAAAAAGCTACATGCCGACCGGGTTAGGTAAATCGGCTTGCTCGGCCTGTTCTCGCTTTTTCCTTATCGGTGGCCAATGCGCCTCACGCGCGTTTGAATACGCCTTCCAGTCTTCCTCAGTCAACTCATTGAAGAAAACCCGATCCCAGGTGCAACTCCAAGCGGCTGCGCTTGCCAAACGGCCATTCTTTGCGGTCACCGTCACGCCGGTGAAGCAAAGCCCCTCCTGGTAATCCAGCGAGACGAAGTCTCCGTAACGACCGACCCGCACGGGATTCGTAGACTTGATCACTTCCTCTACGTCTTGCCCTTTATGGACGCGGCCCCAGTGCAATTCCTCCCAGACGGGATGGCATTCCCGGCTCATCATCTGGTAAACCTGTAGATCCCTCCAACTCCAAATTCGGAAGTACCAGGCGCAAGAAATCAGCGCGCAGAGGAGGGCCAGGACAAGCCCCGCGGACAACTTGAACCAGCGATTGGAAAGAAGGCGTTTCACGTTGATTATCCGTTTTAAGTAACATTCGGAAATTAACTTCCCGATTTGACTGCCGCTTGCGGCTTAGCGTTCGCCTCGGCCGTTTGCGAATCGGGAAGTTATTTCTCGAACATTGCTAAGGGGACGGAGTCGGATCGAGTTGCGATAACTTATCCGCGTGTGCATTTGATCCCTGCGAAACAGGCATGGCGGGCGCCGGCGGATACACCACCTGATTCGGTGGGGTCTCATTTTCGGCGTAGGATACGATGTTTCGGCCACCGCGCTTCTCACGGTCCTTCAAGTCGCGGTAGATGGCACGCAAGTCGTAGTTGAAGCGCGCCGCATAGGCATCGCGAGCACGCCGGACTTCATCCACAATCGGGTCAGACCAAGTCATGATTTCGTCTCCAACAATTCTTCTGGAGTGCGGACGATTGGCGCCTGAAATCCTCTGCTTGCTCGAGGGCAAGGTAACCCATCCATCGTCGGTGCGGTTCAATTCAGCTTACGCGGCCCGACGCCAATAATGAAACGCCGACGCGAGAAAAATCCCCCACTCCACCACCGCCAGGTAATACGTCGTCGACTGCATCCCGCTGAAGAGGACAAAACCAATCGTCCGAAACAACACCAAACAACCATGCACCAACAGACAGAGCAGAAGAGCGAAACCAAGATACTCGGCTCGAAAAAGAGGCCAAAGCAACGCGATTCCCAAGCCGACTTCCAATCCGCCGTAAACCGTCAAAAACTCGGATTGCCCCGACCCCGGTTGCAGCGTGAAGCCCACGGTTTTGGAAGTGCGTTCCGGCTGGATCGCACACCACAGCCCCAGCAAAACATAAACCGCGCCGACACCTGCGACAAAGTATTTTTCCATCGTTGTCGTCTTTCTCGATTACCGTTCAACCCGGCGGCTTTGGCGCATCGTTCGCCGCTGGATCGGTCGACTTGGGCTGGGGCGATTCGCTCGGCTTCGGCGATTCCGCATCACTAACCGGCTTCTGCTGAAATGCCGGCGCCGCCGTGACCGAAGTCTCACCCTTGCGTTTTTCTCCCGCAACCTGTGCGGGGATGGGCCGCTCTACATTGGTAGTCAGGCCGCCCGCCGCGTTCAAGTTCGCCGTCGCATTTGGCGTTGTCGCGACCGGTGCATGGGTCTCCTGAAACGCAAGCGTCCCCCCGCCGAACGCCTTGGGTGGGCCGCTGATCAGTTCGCTCAGACTTTGAATCGCGACGTAAAAGATCGGCACGAAAAACACGGCCAAGACAGTCGACGTGACCATGCCGCCGAAAACGGCCGTCCCCAGCGATTGCCGGCTCGCCGCGGCGGCGCCCTCCGCGAACACAAGGGGGACCACGCCCAGGATGAAGGCGAACGACGTCATGATGATGGGGCGAAAGCGCAGCCTTGCTCCTTCAATGGCCGACTCGCGAATGCTCTTGCCGGACAAACGCAACTCGCGCGCGAACTCGACGATCAGAATCGCATTTTTACTCGCCAAAGCGATGATGAGCACGACGCCGATCTGCGTGTAAACATTGTTGTCGAAGGCCCGATAATTGACCGCCGCCACCACGCCGAGGATGCCAAGCGGCACCACGAGGATAACCGCGAACGGCAGCAGCCAACTCTCGTACTGCGCCGCCAGCGCCAAATACACAAGCAGGATCGCCAGGGCATAAACCCAAATCGCCTCGCCGCTGATGCGCTTTTCTTGGAAGGCGATGCCGGTCCAGTCGTATCCCATCGAGCGCGGCAAGGTCGCGTCGGCGATTTCTTCCATTGTCTTGAGCGCCTCGCCGGAACTGACGCCCGGCGCCGACGCCCCGTTAATCATCGCGGTCGGATAGAGGTTGTAACGCGTGATCGACTGCGGCCCCATCCGCGACTCGACGGAAAGCAACGTCGAAAGCGGAACCCGGCCTCCTTCCCGATTGCGCACTTCCAGCCTCAAAATGGCGCCGGGGTCGCCGCGAAAACGGGCATCCGCCTGCACGCGCACCTGATACGTGCGGTCGAACTTATTGAAGTCGTTGACGTAGACCGAACCCAAGTTTCCTTGCAATGCCGCGAAGACGTCGTTGAGAGGCACGCCCATCCGCTCCGCCTTCACGCGGTCGATATTGAGATAGATCTGGGGCACGCCCGCGCGGAACGAGCTCGACGCCATGCCGATTTCCGCCCTCGTCTTGGCCTCCGCGACGACGGCCTGGGCTCGCTCCTGCAGAACGTCGAGCCCAACGCCCTCGCGATCCTCGATCTGCATCTGAAAGCCGCCCGATAATCCCAGCCCCTGAATCGACGGCGGCGTCAACACCAAGATAAAAGGCTCCTGAATCTTCGACAGTTCCTCCGACACGTTCGCGACGATTCCGTTGAGCGCTAATTCAGGAGTCGTTCGTTCCGACCAATCGGTGAAGGTGATGAACACCGTCGCGCCGTTGGAGGCGCGAGTTCCCTCCAATAGCGATTGGCCTCCCAACACGAACCAGTGCTCCACGCCGGGCGTGTTGCCGAGCACTTCGTTCATGCGAGTCGTCACTTCCCGCGTCCGATCCAGCGACGCCGCGTCCGGAAGTTGCACCGCGATGATGGCGTAACCCTGATCCTCCAGGGGAAGAAACCCCGTCGGCGTTTGCTGATACCACCAAGCAGTGAAGGCGCCGAGAGCGACGAAGATCGCCAGCACCAGCCAAGAGACGCGCAACAGTTCGCGAATGGACCAGGCATACGCCGCCTCGATGGGCCGATATACGGCGTCGAAAACCCGCGTGAACCAGTTCTTGCCCTTGTGCGGCTTCAGATACATGGCACACTGCGCGGGCTTGAGCGTGAGCGCGTTGATTGCGCTGATCAGCGCGGTCGCCGCGATGGTCAGCGCGAATTGGCGATACATCTGCCCGGTGATGCCGCCCAAGAACGCCGTCGGAATGAACACGGCCATCAACACGACCGTGATGGCGATGACGGGCCCCGTCACCTCCTTCATGGCCTGGATGGTGGCATCGCGCGGCGTCATGCCCTGCTCGATATGGTGCGACGCGTTTTCGACGATCACGATGGCGTCGTCCACGACGATGCCGATCGCGAGAATCAATCCGAACAACGTCAGCAAGTTGATGCTGAATCCCAGCATCCACATGAACGCGAACGCGCCGATGATGGTGACGGGAACCGTCGTCGCAGGCACCAACAAAGCGCGCCAGCTTTGCAAAAACACGAGAATCACGATGAGAACCAAGACGCCTGCTTCGATCAGCGTTCGATAGACTTCGTAAATCGACGAACGCACGAATTTGGTGGTGTCGAAAGGGATCGAGTATTCCAACCCCTCCGGCAAGGAAGGTTTGATGCGTTCCATCGCGTCCTTGACGCCGCGCGCCACCTCCAGGGCGTTGGAGCCGGGAAGCTGAAAGATCAAGATGTTCGCGGAATCCATGCCGTTGCGGACCGCGTAGGAATCGTAGGATTGCGCGCCAAGTTCAACGCGGGCCACGTCGCGCAGGTAGACCGGTTGGCCGGCGCCGCCGGATTTGATGACGATGCCTTCGAATTGCTCCGCGTCGCTGAGTCGGCCCAGCGTCGTTACGGTCATCTGAAAGCGTTGCCCCTCCGGACTGGGGGATTGGCCGATCTGGCCGGCCGCGACCTGGACGTTTTGCCGCGCCAGCGCCGCCGACACGTCTTGCGTCGTCAATCGTCGCGCCGCCAGCTTGTCCGGATCGAGCCAGATCCGCATGGCATACGCGCCGACGCCGCTGACGGTCACGTCGCCCACGCCGCGCACCCGGCTGATTTCGTCGCGCACGCGCAAGGTCGCGTAGTTCGACAGAAATAGACCGTCGAAAGCCTTGGTCGGCGAATTCAGCGAGACGACCTGCAAGATATTCGACGACTGTTTCTTCACCGTCACACCCTGTCGCCGCACCTCCTCGGGCAGGCTCGGCTCCGCGATCGACAACCGATTCTGTACCAGTACCTGCGCGCTATCCAGGTCCGTGCCGATGTTGAACGTGATCGTCAGCGCGTACGAGCCATCCGTGGAACTCGTCGACGACATGTACATCATGTTCTCGACGCCGTTGATCTGTTGCTCAATCGGCGAGGCGACGGTATCGGCTACCACTTTCGCGTTGGCCCCGGGATAGAAGGCGCTGACCACCACCGTCGGCGGCGTGATCGACGGATACTGCTCGACCGGCAGGCGCAAGACCGCCACGACGCCGAACAGGATCGTTACGATGGCGATCACGTTGGCGAAGACCGGTCGATCGATGAAGAATCGCGAGAACATGGACTCTGTTCCTTCCAGATCAAACTATGTGCAAAGGCGCATCGTCGCGGCTTCCCGGGCTCGTTGGGTTCCGAGGCGGGCCCCGACGACCGGCAAATCCAAACGCTACTTTCGAGGCATTTCGTCGGCGGGCGCGGCCAGCGTCTTTTGTTCCGGCGCCACCGGCGCTCCCGGACGCGCCCGGGTCAGTCCGTTCACGATCACGCGATCCTCCGGGCCAATCCCCGATTCGAGAGCGACCACGGAGGTCACCGGCGTCGCCTTGTCTTTCTCCACCAACCGCCATCCCGCCGGCTCTCCTTTGCCCGGCGCCGCGCCCTTGAAGACCTGCTCCGCCACGGTCACGGTTCGTTTTTGCACCACGTTCTTTTCATCCAGCACGTAAACGTATCGGCCTTCCTGTCCCGTCAACACCGCATCCTCCGGCACGACAGGCAGCATCCGCGGCTTCCCGGATGGAACGCGCACCCGGGCATACAGCCCCGAATACAACAGCCGCGCCTTCCCCGGCGGCAGCATCGGATTGGGAACCCGTCCACGCATCCGAACCGTACCCGTCCCCGCGTCGACACGGTTTTCCCGAAAGTCGATCTTGCCCAGATGCGGATACCCTTTCTCCGTCGTGACCCCGACTTCGATGGGCAATTCTCGGCTGGTGAGGCTTGGCACTTCCTCACTCTTGCGCGCCCGCTGATATTCGACCAGATCGCGCTCGGGCACGTCGAAATACACATAGATCGGATCGACGCTGACGATCGTGGTCAAAAGCGTCGTCTCTCCCTGGCCCACCAAATTGCCGGGCGTGACCAGCGCTCGCGAGATCAACCCTGATATGGGCGCCTTGATCTCCGTGAAGCTCCGTTCCAATTTTTGCCCCTCAAGGACCGCCTCCGCTTGCAGAAGCATCGCCTCGGCGGTGGCCAGCGAGGCAAGGCGCTGGTCCAGTTCTTCCGAACTCAGCGCCCGGCCAATGGCCAGGGATCGACCTCGCTCCGCTTCGGTGCGCGCCTTACGCACTTCCGCCGCCGCCCGCAACCGATCCGCTTCCGCCTTCTGGACCGACGCCTCATATTCGCGCGGATCGATGCGGAAAAGTAAATCGCCCGTTTCGACTTCCGTGCCTTCCTTGAAGGCCACCTCCTTGAGGAACCCTTTCACGCGCGCCTCGATCCGGACCGTCTCAATCGCTTCCAGATTGCCGTTGTACTCGCGGTAGGTTTGCACGGGATACAGGATCGGCTGCGTGACCGTCACTGCCGGCGGAGGAGGAGGCGACGGCGCAGGCCGCTCTTGTCGGCACCCCGCGCACAGGGCCGCGAATCCCAACAAGGGATAAACCACGCGCGAAGGAGCCTGCCCTTTAGCCGCGGCATGAGAAGTTGATGGCATGATGTACTCCAAAGTCGGCGCTGTGGACATCTTGTGTGTACTTACTTAGTGGCGGTGAGGGGGAACGGACACTCCTCAATTCGCGAACAAGGCCAGCGCCTTGGAATTGTAATGCTTGCGAATGGCCCGATCCGTCAACCCCATGCCTCGCAAACAAAACCAAACCACCGGCTCGATCAAATCCTCACGCGCTGAACCGTAGTCCACGGCCGGCGTCGGCGGCAGCAAATGATGCTTGACGGCGGCAACCAAATTATAGGCGAGCAATCCGCGCAGCCGCGCGGAAGCGGGGCCATCGACCGCTTCCCCCACGTCGACGGCAGCCTGGACACATTCCTCCACCTTGGCGATCCAGCCCTCATCCACTGATCGGAACACCACGCGTGCGAAGTCCCCATCCTCGGCCAGACTGCGAAGGATCAAACGATTTTGGCTCTCCACTTCCTCGTCGCCGGCGCCGCCTCGACCAAGCAACAGCGACACCAAAAAATGCACCATCAGCGCCAGTGTGGACGCAGACGGTTCCAGTTGGCGAATGCGTTCGATCCGCCCCGCGTCCCGCTCCGTGCAACAGGAATGCAGCATCGCCGCGAATAACGCTTCCTTGTTGGGAAAATGCCGAAACAACAGTGCCTCCGAGACGCCGGACGCCTCCGCCAACTCGCGCGTCGTGGTTCCGTGAAATCCCTTCCGCGCGAACACCCGCCGCACGGCCTTGATGATCGCCGCGCGCCGTTCGTCGTTGGTCATCTTGCGGACAACGGACATCGATCCTCCCCGGTTTACTCGCTTTGTAAGTATACACTCACCAAAGGGAAGATCAAGACTTCTTCGCACGAAAATTACCGCGTGTGCGACCAACGTTCGCTAACTGTCCGTCACGAAATGTTTCTGAAACTCCGCCCCCAGTGCCAATTCGATATAAGGTGTCACGCCCCAAAACCGTTTCATCTCCACGTATTCACGCACGAAGTCCCTGTCGCCCGGAACCATTCGTCGCAGGGCGCGAATCATCACATTCCGCGCCGTGTGTTCCACGCTGATAAACTCCACGATCTCCGTCCGATATCCCATGATCCGCAATGCAAGGGCTCGAAACGCGTCCGTGATCAGATCCGCGGCGCGCTCGTGTAAAATCCCATGCCGCAGGATAGGTCGCAAGACCTCGGTTGGTCCGCCGGCACGCAACGATTCGTTGAGATGATGATGGCAGCAGGGCACGCTCAAAATGAGCCTGGCTTGCGACGCGACGGCCAGCGCGAGCGCATCGTCCGTCGCCGTGTCGCACGCATGCAGCGCCAGAACGATGTCGGGGTGCATCGCCGCGGCGCCGATTGGGCCGCAAGCAAAGGCAAGCTGCTTGGCGCCAATGCGCTCCGAGCGTTCGACGCTTTTGCGAATCAACTCTTCGTTGATATCGACGCCCATTATCTCCGCGGGTATGCCGAGGACTTCGTTGAGATAATAATGCGTCGCGAGAGTGAGAAAGCTGGCGCCGCAGCCGCAATCGAGAACGCGGATGGGACGACCCAAAGAACGAAGATCCGCGTCGTCCAAAACATGCGTGAGTTGCTTGAGAAACTCGTTGATTTGCGTGTACTTTGCCCGCATCGTGGGCCGAACCGTGCCGGCGCGCGTGAGGATGCCCATCGTCTCCAACAGACGATTCGCCTGCCCCTCGGGCAGCGGCACATCCTTGGCGCGATTGTGCGAAAGTTCGGGCGAAACGGCATTGTCCGCTGTCTTGCGCCGCCCGATCAGCAGTTTGCCCTTCTTGGTGACGCGGATGTCGATTTCCTCGCCGCCCGCTTCGAGATGGATGGCGGAGAAACCAAGGGAGATGACTTCCGGGATTATCAAGAATAGTTCTTCGACTCGATAGTTCCTTGAGACGTGTTTCTTCCCATCGAAGAAGGAGAATTGCATACAGCGCTCGCCGCGCAATTCGATGGGCCGCGCTTCCACGCGACGCCAAGGACAAACGGTAGACCCGCGCACCGGGCCGCCAAAGGTGGCGCGGCGAAAATCGGCGGCGCGAAGCGCTTCCGTCACCAAAGGAGATAACGCGGCGGGATCGTGTTCGGCATTGTTCATACATTTCCCGTTAGCACGAAGCGCGAGCGAGTGAATGCACTTGCTTGCGCCGCGTGAAAACTCGAATTACTCTTCGACTTCCACCACCGGCGCATCGGTCGCGTGCCGGGCCACCGACTGGATGCCGTTTTCCATGTTCGCCTTCGAGGCGTACATCTGGCTCGTGCCGATGATTTCCTTGTTGACCGCCATCAGCACGAAGTACGGTTGACCGGACTTGCTCTCGCGGCGGTCGAAGCGGGCGTCGGTGACGCCGTTCTTCTTGACCGAGTTGATGCCGGTCTTGGCGCTGGCTTTGGATTCGTACGTTTCGCTGGTGAGGATGATCTGTCCGTTGCTCGCCTTCAGATTGAAACGGAACTTGCCCTTCTTGGAGATCAGTTCGAATTTGCCGGCCATGCGTGTGCTCCTTGTGCGAATGAGAAAGAAATGCGTCCTGTCACTCTTGGTCAGCGGGACCAGGCTTCCTTGAGGAAGCCGTCCGGCGTCTTCCAACACGGAACCCAGGCGAGGGCGACGGCCTGCACCTGTATATTGGTCTTCTTAGGTTTGATCGCCAGCTTCGTCAGCGCCACGGTCGCGGCGTCGAAGCGATCCTCCACATTCTTGATCTCCTCCTGAAACTGCTTCTCAAGCTCCTCGCGCTGCGCTTGCAATGTCCCGACGTTCTCTTCGGCGTATTGAACGTCCTTGGATTCCTTCGCCGTTCGCCCCGCGCTGCGCGCCGCCGTCGCCGCCCGGTTCACGTTGGTGACGGACAGTTTCTTGCGGCCCAGAAACGCGCCGAAGATGCTGCTGCCGAACGAGAGAACCATCTGCAATTTCGATTGGCTCGCCTGCGATTTTTCCTTCTCCACCGCGACCTGGGCTTTGCGAACGCGCTCTTCGAGCGAGGCTAACTTCGGCGTGTATTTCTGCCTCAGCTTCTCGGCTTGAAAGTCGCGTTCCTCCCGCGCCGCCTGCGCCAACCGGACGCGAAAGTCGCGCTCCGATTCTCCGGGAGCGGATGTTTCGCTCAGCTCCTCGCACTGAAGTAGCTCCAACGCATAGTCGCGCGCCAGATAGTCAACGAACCCTTTCTTCCACACATCGTAGCTCTTGCCCTTCGCCGCCTCGGCGGGCAATTCGCCGAAGCGCGCCTCCGCGCCAGGTTCGCGTTCGAGGTCGCTTTCTTCCAGCCGTGCCGCGGCCGCATCTCCCCAAGCCAGATTCGCGCCACTCTCGGGCAATTCGGCAAGAAACGCGACGTTTTCGTTGTGGTCGACCTTCTTCCGCGTGTCTTGAAAATACACGCGCGCCAGTCCCAAGATGCGTGGCAGATAGACGAGGCCCGCGCCCCCAGGGGAGTTCGTCGTCGGAGGAAGGAAAAACTGCGGCACCCCCGGCGGCAGGACGGGCCGCGCGCCGGCGTCGAGCACACTTGCGCGCGGCATTGCCTGCGCGGCATCAGCCCCTTCGGAAGCTTCGCTCGCGCCCATCGGCGTCGTCTGCAGAAGTTGCTTCAGTTGGACCCGCGTCATCGGACCGCGCAGATACGAAAGCGCCCACCGCGTTTGAAACAGCACCGGCCCGTCGTCGTGGACGTTGTTCAAGAGAAACACCCGGCTGCCCAAACCGGAGAGAAGCTGATCGATCGACGCTCGATCAAACGCGCTGCCGGTCGCCGCGGAGGCGCCTTCCAAGCCGTCAAGAACCCTCGCTTTGTCCCGTTCCGTTTGCAGTCGCCCAATGAACCAGGTGCCGGTGTTGGCGAGACCCTTGTAGTCGAGGTCCACGGGATTCTGCGTCGCCAAAACCACGCCCAAGCCGTATGCGCGCGCCTGCTTGAGCATGGTCAAGAGCGGCTGCTTGGAAGGCGGATTGGCGACCGGCGGAAAGTAGCCAAAGATCTCGTCCATGTACAAGATCGCGCGCAAGCTGCTCGTGCCCGATTGGGCGCGCATCCAACTCAACATCTGATTGAGGACGAGGGTGACGAAGAACATCCGCTCCTTGTCGCCCAGATGCGCGATGGACAAAATCGTCAGCTTCGGTTTGCCTTCCCGCGTGTGCAGCATCGACGCGACATCCAGCGGCGAGCCTTCCATCCAGGCCTCAAAGCCGGGCGAAGCGAGCAGGTTGTTCAGACGCATCGCGAAGGCGAATCGATCCTTGGCGGGGAAGAACGATTCCAAATCCATCACGCCTACGCGCTCAAACGGCGGCGTGTGCATCAAATGAATGAGGCCGGCCAAGTCGAGGTCGTCGCCCGCTTTCCAGCCATTGGCGAGAATGCTCGACACGAGAATAAACTCGCGACTCTGCAAGGGATCGTCCGTAATGCCCATCAGCGACAATAGGCTGGCGGCCGCATTGCTGACCCGCCCGCGAAACGCTTCCGGGTCGTCGAGAATCGCGCTGTCCGGCGCCGAAAACGACTGCACGATGGAAACTGGGGCGACGGCGCTGCTGCCCGGCGTGAAAAGGCAAATATCAGCGGCCTCGCGCAAGCGCGCGATCCGTTCGCCGTCTTGATGCCAGTCCGCCAGTCCCTGCTTCCAGAGCTTCGCCTGGCTCGCCGCGTATTCATCGACGGTTTGTCCCTTGCGCCGCGCGTCCTCGGGATTGATCCACGGGGCGAAGTCGGCGGGGCGAAGCTGCGGAAAGGTGAGGAGCAGATTGGCGAGATCGCCCTTCGGATCGAGGATGATTGCCGGAATGCCGTCGATGGCCGCTTCTTCCAAAAGCGAAATGCCCAATCCCGTCTTGCCGCTGCCCGTCATGCCGACGATCACGGCATGCGTCACCAGATCCTTGGAGTCGTAGAGAACGAGATCGTCGCGCGGCTCGCGCCGGGCGAGATCGTACTCTCGCCCGAGATAAAACACGCCGAGTTTTTCGTAGTCCTGTGTTCGAATCGGCATCGTGAATTCGCTCGTTGTTGTTTCTCCGGCATCTAACATTCTCTGTAACGCCAGCCTCGCAAACCGTGGCACGCTCTTTGGTACTCCAAAGGGCGTGCGGTCCTGGCCACTGCCGCACGCCCTCGGGGTACCGAGAGCGTGCCACCCGGCGCAAGAGAGATTCCGAAAACGCGCCCAACCGTCCTTGCGGGTTACTTGGAGGCTTTCTTCTTGGCGGATTGATCCGAAGCGCCCTGATAGATAAACAACGCCGCCGCGACGAACAGTCCACTGACAACCGTCTTGACCATGATGCGCTACTCCGAAGATGGGTGGAAGTGTGAGCCGGCTTGCGTGAGATCTACGTTGTCCCGCCGCGCGGCTCTCGTCAGCGGTTATAGCGAAAAACGCCTTTGCCGTGGAGATGCCCATTCCGCCGACGAGCCTCTATCATTGCCCTTGGAAACATTGTTCACGATGAGGACAGGTCATGGCTCTGCTGCTCGATGGAAAGAAACTCGCCCAGACGATGCAAGCCGAGATCAAACTCGAGGTCGAGGCCCTAATCGCGAAGAGCGGCGTTCGGCCGGGATTGGCGGCTGTGCTCGTCGGCGACAACCCCGCGAGCCAGACCTATGTGCGCAACAAGCGAAAGGCATGCGAACTGGCGGGCATCGCGAGTTGGCTGCACGCGCTGCCCAGCGAGACGACGCAAACGGAGCTTCTCGATCTTGTCGCCAAACTGAACGCCGACCCGCAAGTGCATGGCATTCTGGTCCAGCTGCCGCTGCCGAAGCAGATCGAAGAAAGCGCCGTCATCCAGGCCGTCTCGCCCGCCAAGGACGTCGACGGCTTCGGCGTGCAAAGCCTGGGATTCCTCGCTACCGGACAGCCTCGCTTTTATCCCTGCACTCCCCTGGGCGTTCAGCAATTGCTCCTGCGCAACGATATTCCCATCTCGGGCCGACATGTCGTCATCGTCGGCCGCAGCAATATCGTCGGCAAACCCATGTCGCTCATCCTCATGGGCAAGGGCCCAGGCGCCGACGCGACCGTTACGGTATGCCACAGCCGAACCAACGACGTGGCCTACCACACCCGGCAAGCGGATATCGTCATCATGGCCATCGGCAAGGAAAAATTCCTAAAAGCCGACATGATCAAACCGGGCGCCGTGGTGGTCGACGTCGGCACCAACCGTTCCGCGGAAGGCAAACTCGTAGGCGACGTCGACTTCGAGCCGGTTTCTCAAGTCGCATCCGCGATCTCCCCAGTCCCCGGCGGCGTCGGTCCGATGACTATTACGATGCTTCTGCACAACACGCTTCGAGGAGCCAGGGAACCGCGCGCCGAGAAAACAGAAAACTAGGCGGAGGCGAACATGCCAAGGGTGTTTCGTGTCATGCGGAAGGACGCGGATGACAAGCCGACAGTCAGCCCGACCAGTCTTGGGGTTCGACCCGGAATCGATGTCGACCTTGACGCGCAGAGAAACGTGTTAGTAAATGGAAAGGGGATGTCAGTCGCACCCGATTGGCGAGATATCAATGTAACTCGTATCCCGAAACGTTTAAGACCGCAGGTGCCCGGCGCGGGCGGCAGCAATAACACCTTCTGCTTTCGGACCGGCACCGGACCATTTCAACAAGGGGCTTTCTCAAACCGACTCACGCTCGAACCGGATTCGGCAATTCACGGCAATGTGGCGCCGGCCCAAGTCGCACCGTTGGCCAACTTCGAGGCGGATATTGCGGCAACCAGGCAAGACTGGCAAGAAGACGAATCATGACGACCGATCCGAAACCCCTGACAATGACTCCTAGCTATCGGGCGATGGTGCGGGGAACCCGTGAACTGCACCAACTCATTGCGGAAGGCAAGGACGACTCGCCGGAAGCCGATGCAATTCGCGACGCAACCGATGGTCCTTGGCAGGCTCTTTCGGAGGTCGAACGAACTCGTGTTCAAAGCCTTTCGGAAGACCTTTACTCTCTTGCGGAGTCCCCGACGGCACAGTCCATGAATCCCCAGGCCCAGGCCAGGCTCGTTGAAGCTTTCGAGGCAAAGAATAGGGGCGAGTGGGATAGGGCACTTGACCTTCTGAGACGGTGGCGGGCGCACATTGATCCATCCCTTGTCAACTACCTCCGTGGGTCTATCTGGTTCGAAGCGGGAGACCCGGAAACGGCTGCGATTTTCTTGAAGCTTGTTGATCCATCGGCCGCGCTCAAGGCTGCAACGGAGATCCTTCAGCGCCACAAAGAGTTTTCTCCAGACGCAATAGCCCTCGCGGCGAAAATCGCATTCCAGTCCGCTCGGCTAAAGTCTGAAACGGAGGCCAACCTGGTATTTGAACAGCTTGAACCGATCCTGAAACACACAATCACTCGGATGGAAAAAGACGATCCGACTGCGATAAATGGCTCGACGCATGTGATGTTGCTTTCGTTGCTTGGCTTCGTTTACGATTTTTTGGGCAAGACTCAGGCCGCCCTGGAATGTTACTCGGCCGCACTGCTAATCGATTCGAGTAACGACGCGCTTTACGTTGCCCGCGGTATGTTGCTCTACGGAAGCAGCGCTCGGTCAATAACGGACTTCGAGACCGCGATCCAATTTGGCACTCCGCTCGTTTGGCCGTACGTGATGCTGGCTCACCATCACCTACTTTCCGGTCGCTTCGAGGAATGCCGCAGGTTCTGTGAACAAGCAATCCGCACAGGCGCATCCGCATCGGTAATGAGCGAAGTTTGCGAATGGATGGCCATTGCCCAGACGCACCTCATCTTTCCACCCGACTTCATCCGAGCGTCCTTCGATAGGGCCATTCAATTCGATCCATCAAACCTACGAGCCAAACGAAATCTGGCCGCTTTTGAAGCGGCAAACCGGCCTGTCGCTTGGGAAACTCGCACGGCTAGCGCCATCCGAAATTCGGGTTTGGCTGAGATGCGATATGCGATTGCGGCTTGACGCCGGATCCTCGAATTCATGAACTCGCCGACCAACTCTCGCATGACGTTCACTTCTTGAGCGCCGGCGCATTCCGACTCCGATCAACCTCGTGCAGGTGCCGCACCAGTGCCGCATTCAGATTCGGCGTCGTCCGCGCCAGGCGGGGCATGAGCGGTCCCGGTTTGGGATTGGTGCGCAATTCCGCGAGGTAGCCGATCAATTCCTTGCGTGCCTGGGGGTTGCCGCGCAACATCCAATGGACCCACCCCCAAGATTCGCGATATTCGCCCGGGGCCATTTGGCTCACCTTCGTCAGTTGCTCGAGCCGATCCAGATCCAATCGCGCCGGTCCTTCCGGCGGCCGCAGCATGTCTTCCACGTGCTTGTAATTGACGCCCTTCCAACTGTTGGGCACCTCAAAATACTCCGCGAGACCTTCGTCCAACCAGAGTGGCACATCCTTGAGCACGCTGTGCAAAAGGGCGTGCGTGAGCTCATGACGCAAGTCCTGCTGGATGCGATCTCCCCAATAGGTGTAGACGAGCAAGTCCTCGGCCCCACCCAAGCGGCGCGGCTGCGCGACGAAGAACGCCCGCCGCCGCGGCAAGTCGGGATACTTCATCTGCATGAATTTCTCGAAGTGCTCGCGATCCTGGAAGATGTATACGAAAATGACCTGCGAGGTGCTCGACGGAAGCTGCAACTCCCGATTCACTTGCTCACGCAGGTTGCCCAAGTCCTTAAAGATCGGCTGCGAGCGGGCGATTTCAAATTCGGAAAGGAAGACAAACTGGGAAACGCGAACGGAGTGCTTACTAGGCAACCCCGGCACCGTTTCCTTCTCGACGCGGGCGGGCACCCCCGGCGCCAACGGAAAGACGTTGCAACCCGTCAGCCCGCCGGCGACAAGGGCGATTATCAGCGACCGAAAAGAGACCGACGCGCCGGACATAATCATCCCATGCCAAAACCCAAAAAGTCCTCGCCGGAGGGCGGCATGGTAGGAGGGGCGGGAAAAAGAAACAAGGCGAAGGTAAATGCGCGGCAGGATTTCGCCCTTGCCCCTTCCCCCGGTGGGGCGTGGTGTGGTATTAATAAGAGTGGTCTGCCTGATCCGCTCCGAGGCCCCCGTCCATGGGTATTTACGACCGCGAGTATTATCGCAAGGAAGGTCCAAGCTACCTCGACATGCTCGTCCCCTCCGTGGCGGTGTGCAAGTGGTTGATCGTCGTCAACCTGATCGTGTTCCTCGTACAAATGGTGTCGCAAAACACCGGCTCCCATTGGATTGTCGAGACCTTCGCCCTCCATACGCCGGCCGTGCTCCAGGGCGAAATTTGGCGCCTATTGACCTACGCCTTCCTGCACGGCGGATTTTTGCACATCCTCTTCAACATGCTCTTCCTCTGGTGGTTCGGCAGCGAACTGGAGGAGATGTACGGCTCCAAGGAATTCTTGGCCTTCTATCTCGTCGCCGGGATCGCGGGCGGCCTCGGTTACATGCTGCACGGGGCGTTCGATCCGATAATTTATCAGGTTCCATGCCTGGGCGCCTCCGGATCGGTGACAGGGGTAATGCTCCTCTTCGCTTTTCATTTCCCGCATCGCACCATTTTGGTCATGTTGGTTTTGCCGGTGCCGATCTGGCTTCTCGTGGTTTTCAACATCGCCCAGGACGCCTTCGGTTTGCTCTCGCCCGAAAATCCCGTCGCCGTCGCGGGCCACTTGGGCGGAGCGGCATTCGCGGCCCTCTACTACTATACCGGCTTCCGCATCACCGGCTTGTGGGACAGCATCCGCGATTGGAACCGAGCCCGCAAACGGCCCAAGCTGCGCATTTATCGACCCGAGGACAAAAAGGAACCCGTTCCCGTCGGCGCCAAACAACTTGCCGACGTCGATGAACACCTCGAAGCCAAGGTCGACGCCGTCCTCGAAAAAGTCGCCCGCACCGGTCAACAAAGTCTCACAGAGCAAGAGCGCCAAATCCTTCTAAAGGCGAGCGAAATCTACAAGAAACGCCGAACCTAAACGAATGTAAGCGACGGTCTACCCCGCCAGGAGAATTCACCCCATGCCGATGTACGAATATGCCTGCCGAAAATGCGAACACACCTTCGAGGCCCTGGTCTTCGACGGCGACAACGTCGCCTGTCCCGAATGCGAAAGCAACAAACTCCAGCGCCTCATCAGCCTCCCCGGCCTGGCCAACGTCAAGGCCGGCGGCTCCGCCGGCCCCTGTGGCGATCTCAGCCTGCCCCCGTGCGGCGCCTCCGGTTGCATGCGAACCGGACGCGCTTGAGTTTTTCGTTGGCTGTCGGCCCAATTCCGCTATATCATCCGAAGCCGTGCGGCATCTCTCGTCCGCGCGGCTTTTCCCGTTCGGAGGCTCCATGCGCACTATCGCTATTTGCGTTCTGTTGATCGCATCCGTGAACACGCTTCCCGCCGGCGACAAGGCCGAAGGGGACTTTAAACCCCTCTTCAATGGCAAAGATCTCGCCGGCTGGAAACAATACACGGGCAAATCCGGCGTCTGGTTCGTGGAGAAGGACAAAATCGTCTGTGAAAAAGGCGGCGGCGGTTGGCTGGGCACCGAGAAGGACTACGCCGATTTCGAGTTGCGTCTTGAATATCGCCTCACCCCCGGCGGCAACAGCGGCGTTTATATCCGCGCTCCCGAAACCGGGCACATCAGCCGAGTCGGCATGGAGATTCAACTCCTGGACGACGACCACTCCAAGTACGCCAAAGTCAAACCTTTTCAAAACACCGGCGCGATCTATCACGTCGTCGGCCCCACCGAACGCCATGCCAAGCCCGCTCCCGAGTGGAACGACATTGCCATCCTCGCCAAGGGTCGCTCCGTGAAGGTGACGCTCAACGGCAAGAAAATCGTCGAAGCCGATCTCGACAAATACCTCGCCATTCCCGCGGTCGCCAAGGAACACACGGGCCTCAAGCGCGACGCCGGCAAGATCGGTTTGCAAAGCCATACCGATCGCGTCGAGTTTCGCAATCTCCGCATCCGCGAAGTGAAATAGCGCCTTCCCCGTGAGCCCGCCGCACGAGCAAGGGGATTCAGTCGGCAAAACGGACGGACCCATGGAACCAGCGTCGTTGATCGGGTTGACGAAGGCGGAGGTCGCGGAGCGCATCCGCCTGGGCCAAGTCAATCGCACGCCGTCGTCGCATTGGCGCGATTATCTGCAGATCTTCTCGCGCAATCTTTTCACCTGGTTCAACGCGATGGTGACGCCCGCCGCCGTCGCCCTTTTTGTCTTGGGCAATTTGCAAGGCGCCGTCGCCGTCAGCGGCATGGCCGTCCTCAACACGGTACTCGCGCTGATTCAAGAAGTCCGCGCCAAGCACCATCTCGACAAACTCAACATTCTCGTGGAGGCCCGCGCGCGGGTGTTGCGGGAGCGTGAAGTCGTCGACATCCCTTCCGGCGAAGTGGTCCTGGGCGAACATGTCCTCTTGCAAACCGGCGAAACCGTTATCGCTGACGGCACGCTGCTGCAAAGCCAATTCCTGGAAGTCGACGAGGCACTGCTCACGGGCGAGTCCGATCCCGTGCGCCGGCAAGTGGGTGAATCGCTGTTGTCTGGAAGTTACTGCGTCGCGGGGCAAGGCATGTATCGCGCGGACAAGGTCGGCACGGCATCCTTCGCCAATCGCACCTCGATCCAAGCCCGCCGTTATCACGTCAGCGCCAGCCCCCTTACCCGCGTCATCAATCGCCTGGTGCAAATCCTCTCCTACACCGCGGCTGTTTTGTGCCTTCTGTATACCATTGCCTTTTTCCTAGAAAGCCGACCACCCGAGGAAAACAAGGCTGCCACCCGCGCCTACGTCGGCATGATCGCCGCGACGATCACTTCGATGGTGCCGCAAGGCATGGTGCTCACCGCAACCATCGCGTTCAGCGTCGGCGCCGTCCTGATGAGCCGGCGCGGCGCGTTGGTCCAACACCTCAATGCCGTCGAAACCATGGCGGCCGTCGACGTCATTTGCACCGACAAGACCGGCACACTGACGACGAATCGCCTTAAGCTCGATCATGTGACCTGTCTACACCCAACCTTGGGCGAAGCCGAGGTGCGCCGCCGCTTGGCCTGGTTCGCGGGCGCCAGCATTGATCGGCAAAACAAAAATCTCGAAGCGTTGCGCGATGCCCTCGGAAGCGCCGACGCCGATCTCATCGACCAAATCCCCTTCAAGTCGGCGAACCGCTATAGCGCGGTCCGCGTTCGCGCCGACGGCGGGGAGCATCTGCTCGTCCTGGGCGCGCCGGAAACCCTCGCTACTCGCGTCAATGACTGGCTCGCGGTTAACGGCGGCGACGACGCCTGGCAGTCCTCGCTCGATTCCCTCCGCAAGCGCGGCCTGCGCGTTCTTTTGCTCGCTCAGGCCCCGGTGTTCACCCTTGCGGACAAGACCGTCCTGCCCGATTGGCCCCTGGAACCGTTGGCGCTTGCGTGTCTGGCCGACGAACTTCGGCCCGAAGCCGCCGACGTACTTCAAAAACTGCATGAGCAGGGGATCGCCTTCAAAGTGATCTCCGGCGACAATCCCGAAACCGTGAAGGGAACAGTCAGCCATCTCGATCTGCCGCTGGCGCGCGATCCCGTCGTCACCGGCGCCGAGTTGGCGCAAAGCCCGAATGCAAGCGCCCTGATACGCGAGCGCAGCGTGTTTGGCCGCGTCTCGCCCGAGCAGAAAGTGCAGATCGTCGACACGCTGAAAAAGGAAGGCTTCTGCGTCGCGATGATCGGCGACGGCGTCAACGACGTGCTCCCCATCAAGAAGGCCGACCTGGGCATCGCCATGGGCGCGGGGAGCCAAGCAAGCAAGACCGTCGCGGGTCTGGTGCTCGAAACGAACAACTTCGCCCTCTTGCCCGAAACGCTTGAGGAAGGCCGCACCATCGTCCGCAATCTGCGCCGCACCTCGAAGCTATTCCTCGTCAAGAACGTCTATTCGCTGATTCTCATCCTGACCTATTTCTGCGGCTCGTTCGGCTTCTACTTTCCCTACGTGCCTCAGCAGGTGACGCTGCTCAACTGGAGCGTGATCGGCATCCCCGCCATCACCATCGCCTTCAGCCGGCAACGCTCGACGCAGGCAACCAAGCCGCGTTTCCTGCGCGAGGTCGGCTCGTTCGCCTTGCGGACGGGCATTCTCTTTGGAATCGCGGGAATTGTCATACAATTCCTCGCCCAGGACCTCCATCCTGGGGAAGAACCGACGCAACGGGCGATGCTTCTTTCAACCCTTGTCCTGCTCGGCATCTCCGCCTTATGGCGTGCCCTCGACGACGGCGAACCGGCACACATGCCGCGCGATTGGACATTCCGGATGTTGGGACTGCTTGCGATTCCCCTGTTCCTGTTCGCGATGTACACGCCCTTCGCGGCGGAGTTTTTTGAACTCGTCCGCCTGGGCTGGACGGAATGGGCCTATGTCAGCGCCGTCGCGCTAGCAACCTACGGGGCGACGCTGCTTACGGATCGCGTGTCGAATCCATTCGCACGAAGCGCACGTTAGCACGAAGCGCGAGCAAGTGACGTCACTCGCTCGCGCGTCGTGCTAACCAATCACCCGCCCGCCATCGGCGTCAACAGCGTAACGCGATCCCCATCCGCCAAAACCACGTCGGCCGATATCTGCTCCTCGGAGCGAAACGCCAGCAGCGAAAGATGCGGCTCCCCGTCCGCGTCGAACGCGACGGCGCGAAAATCCGGACCGCGTGTTTCCACGATTCGGCGCAGCAAATCGGCCAAGCGGCCGCCTTCGTCCAGAACGATTTCCTCGCTGCTCCTGCCGGCGAGGCGGCGCAACTGAGACATGTAGGTTACGTGGATCTTCATTTCGCGCCGCCTTGTTCCAGCGCGGGTTGCGTGACGATGCGGCCCTCTTTGAGCACGAGAAGTTGATCGGCGAGCAGCCGCGCCTCTTCGGGATCATGCGTCACATGCAAAGTGGTGACGCGCGTCTTGGCGCGAATCGTGCGCAGTAGTTGGATCATTTCGCCCTTGGTTTCCTGATCGAGCGCGCCGAGGGGTTCATCGAGCAGCAGCACCTCCGGCTCGAAGGAGAGCGCGCGGCCCAGGTTGACGCGCTGCGCCTCGCCACCGCTTAGGCCGCGCGGCTTGCGATAAAGCAGCGCGGCGATGCCGAGCCACTCCGCCAATTCGAGAACGCGCGCCTGGATCGTCGCCGTTGGGATGCCGCGGATGCTCAGGGCGAAAGCAAGATGTTCCCAGACAGTCATGTTCTGAAAAAGGGCGCGGTCTTGCGGAGCGTAGCCGATGCCGCGTTGGGCCGGCTTGAGCTTGGTGACGTCGCGCTCTTGAACCAGAATTCGTCCATGGGCTATCGTGCGTAATCCGCACAGAGCTTCCAGAATCGTCGTCTTCCCGCTGCCGGTTCGGCCCATGAGGACGGCGTATCCCCGCGTGGGGATCGTGAAATTCACGTCATCCAGCGCGAAGCCGCCGGCGCGGATGCTGACGGAATCGAAGGTGATCATAGCCGGGGCCCTCGACCGGGATAAGGGTCCGCGCCATAGTGACGCAGTATCACGAGGACGACGACGGCGGCGAAGATCATCAGCAGCGACACCGCGACCGCGGCCTCCAGATTGCCGATCGACAATTCCAGAAAGACGCTGGTCGGCAACACCTCGGTGCGCATGCGCGTGGCGCCGGAGAAGACGAGAATCGGCCCGAATTCGCCCAGCGCCCGCGCCCAAGCGAGCGTGGCGGCGGTGAGCAGTCCCCGCCTCGCCTCGGGCAGCACGACCTTCCAAAACGCTTGATTGCGCGTGCAACCCAGGGTCAGCGCCACCGACTCCTGCCGGGGATTGATCTGCTCGAAGGTCGTCTTCATCGTGCGGACGGCGAAGGCGCACGAGACGGTGAACTGCGCCAAAATGATGCTCGGGATCGCGAACGTCACCGGCATGACGTGATCCTCGAACCAGCGCAGCGGCGTGGTTTGAAACAGGATCAGGAGCGCCAATCCGATGACCAGCGGCGGCAACACGATGGGAATATCCAAGAGCGCATCGAGCAACAACTTGGGATTGGCGACGCGGACGACGCCGGAAAATAGCCTGAGCCAGCGTAGAGGCCAGGGCGTTCCCCAGCGCCGGATCGCCGCCGAGCAGCGGTCCAGGCGTGTACGAATGCCGGTGTCGTCCCAACGCGCGAGGATGTAGCCGACGGGCACTGCCACCCAGAGCGAAAAGATCGTCGTCAGGGTACACGTCAAAAGGCTTAGGCGAATCGAGTAGCGGATCTCCGGGCTATCCAGCGCGGCGAATAGATGCGCGGGCGTCGTGAACGAGGCTTGCGCGACCAGCATCGCCAGGATCAGCACGACGTATGTGCCGCTCAAGATGCCCAAACAAACCCAAAACGGCGTGTCGGAAAAGGAACGCGACGTCGCCGAAAACGCCCTGCCGCGACGTTGCTCCAAATCAGGGCCTGGATCCTCGATCAATGACACGCGTGTTCCTCGACAACCTACCTAAACAAAGTCCGCTACTTGGCGTTCCCGACGGCCCATTCAAAGCCCTTGGAGCGAAACGTCTCGGCGCTTTCGTTTGAGACGATCATCGCGCGAAAGCGCAGCAACAGTTGCCGATAACGCGTGCCCTGCGCGATGGCGAACGGTTGTCGCGCGACGAAATGGGGGTTCTCCGCATGCACGATGGTCATGTGGTCGAAGCTGCCCGGGGCGCTCTGCACGTTGCTGCGGTACACGACGATCGCGTCCAAGGCGCCGACGCGAAGTTGGTTCACCAGAAGATGTCCCTCCGGCAAATACTCCACCGGATGCGTGCGCCCGGGCCGATCGATGGCATCCTTGAGATCGAGGTCGCGCAGCAGGGTGTCCGTCAGCTTGCCAAGGGCGGACGCCTTGGGATGCCCCAGCCCGACGCGCAGATTCGCTTTCTTTAGATCGGCCAGATCCTTGACCTCCGCCTCTTTGCCTTTGGCGACGACGAGCACGACGTCATTCTTGGCAATGAGCATACCTGCGTCGAACCAGGTTTGCACCTGATCCAGAAACGACACCTCGCACGAGAAGAACGCATCGGGGAAGCGGTCCGCGTCTACCTTCGGATCGCCCTTTTTGAGAGCTTTCATCTTGGTTACCAGGATGCCGCAGCCGGCATAGTGCGTATCGATCTTGACTCCCTCACGCTCCTGGAAGCGGCGAATGACCGGATCCAGCCCCGGCTTGAGCATCGCCCCCGCGTCGATTCGCAAGACCGGTCTCTCGGCCCATTCATCGGCATCGTCGGTGGGTTCCAGATGATGCTTGGCGAATACTTTTCCCCCTTTGTCCTTCGCGTTCAGAAATCGCGCGAACATCAGGGCGCTTGCCGGTTGAGCAGTCTTCTTCAACACCGCGATTTGCATCGGTTCCGAATAAGGTTCCAGTTCCTTCAGAGGGATAATCACGAGCTTGTTCTGTTCGGCGTTGGCGGTCCAGACGATGCCGGCCGTGTTGTCCACGCTGCTCACCGCAGTGGCAACTTCGTTCACCGTGCCAACCTCCGAGACCCGCGCGGAAAACGCACCCATGTCCTCGTGAAGCTGCTTCCAGACGCCGTGAGCCTCTAACGCCTTTTGGCCGACTTGTCCAATGGCGGCGATCTTGGCGTTGGCCAATACGACCTTGAGATCCTTGCGCAACAAATCCTTCAAACTCGTGATCGGTTTGCCTTCCCGCGCCAATTTGTCGAAGGTGCTTTTGTTCACGACCACGACCGGGCGAAGCGTCGCCAGGGGAATGACTTCGTCGATGAGCCCCAGTTCCCTGGCCTTGGCGATGTGGAGCGAGTCCGCGGAAAGGAAGAGATCGCCCTGTCCGTCGGCGGCCACGATCGCCGAAAGCATCTTTCCGGAGCCGCCGAAGGTGATCTCGACTTGGACGCCCGTCAGTTTTTCAAACTCCTGCAAGAGTTCGCCGACCGGTTTGGCCATGCCGGCGGCGCAGTAAAAGCGAAGCGGACGATCCCCGCGGCGGCGGGAGGAATCCCAGGGACTCCAAAGGAAGAGACACAACAAGGCGATACCGAGAACGGTAAGGGCGGCGACCATGCCGGGGCGACTCAGAAGAGAGGCACGCGGGGCGGGGGTTGTTTGGGGTGGGTTGGGGTTCATCGGCATTTCTCACGTCGGGCTAGGTGGCGGCTTACTTTTCGGGAGGGAGCAAGCTGGCAGCTTACGCTACGGCTGGAGCAAGCTGGCAGCTTGCTCTACGGGCTTTAGCGGGATGACGCGATGGGCGCGGGCGGAGGCGCCGGGGTCGTGCGTGACCAGGAGTACGGCGGCCCCTTCCTTGGCGACCTCGGCCAAGGCGTCCAGAACGATCCGGCCGTTTTCCAGATCGAGATTGCCCGTGGGTTCGTCGGCGAGAACTAAAGCCGGCCGATGCAGCAATGCGCGGGCCAGCGCGACCCGTTGTCTCTCCCCCGAGCTTAGCTGGGCCGGCCGATGATGCAATCGGTGCGTCATGCCAAAGCGAGCCAGCACCTCCTCGGCACGCCCGTTTGTTTCGCCGTTCGCGAAGGCAATGCCGGGCGCGAGGACGTTTTGCAACACAGAAAGATACGGGACCAAATGAAATTGCTGAAAGACGAAACCGATATGGCGCGACCGACAGTGGGCGCGTTCCTCGGCCCCCGCCGCGTAAACATCCACCCCGTTGACGACCACTCGGCCGGTTTCCGGACGCAGCATTGCCCCCGCCAACAGGAGCAGCGTCGTCTTGCCCGCGCCGCTGGCGCCTTGCATAGCCACAAACTCGCCGGCATTTATGTCCAGCGATAATCCGCGCAAGACGCGCACCTCGCCCCGAGGACCAGCGAAGGACTTCGACACATTTTCCAGGCGTAGGATGGCGGGGTTCATGGCATGTGCGTTTTTACGTCAGCTCCTGCTGCAAGATGTCGGCTGGATCTTGGCGCGCGGCATAGAGGGCGGGAATCCAGGCCGCGATCAGGCTCGCGATGGGCGCCCCGAGCAGCAAGACAGGCAACACGATGCCGTGCGTCGCGATCCAGTCGTAGCCCTCGCCCTGCATGCGGCCCGCCGCCAAAACGACGAGCAAGCCCAAAACAGTTCCCGTGACGCCGACCACCAGCGCCCGCAATAACACCAGCGCGAGGATTTGGCTCGAGCGCCAGCCGAGCGCTCGATAAAGGCCGATCTCGCCGCGACGTTCCCGCATGTTCGTCCAGGCAATGACGCCAAGCAGCGTCAATGCCGCCAGCGTGACCAACGGCACGAGCACGCCCAAGAACGCTTCCTTTTGGTCGCGCAATTCGGTTCGTTCTTTACCTGCTTGGTCCAGGATCGACTTGCGCGTCTGTGCAGCGCGCGTCCGCGACTCCGCCCGGGCCATGGCTTTGGTCTCGAATTCCTCGACTTGCGTTTCTGGAAGCACCGCTTCGATTTCTTCGCGAATGACTCCCATGCGCCCCGCCGAGCAGTTGCAACCCAGGGCATAGAGGGCGTTGATGCGTCCCGGCTGATCGAAAATTTCCTGAGCATCCTTCAAATGAACCCAAGCCGTGGTGTCTTCGGGGCCGAGATGCTTGGGCTGTAATTTGTGGATCGTGAAGACGCGCCCGAGCAGCGTGATCTTGTCGCCGGGGTTGAGCGTGCCGCCGGCAGGTTTCGTTTTGCCTTCAAGCCGACGACGCAGTTCATTGCCCAGGATGATCTTTCCGGTCGCGACGGGTTCGAGGAACGGTTTCTTTTTGCCCTTTTTCGCGATGGCGAGTTCGCCGATCGTGCCGACGAGTTTTATCTCGAGGTCGACCTCCGGCGCAAACACGCGTTTCTCCAAGACAGGCAGCAAGTGATTGACGGAAACCAGCGGCGTCTTCGCCAGACGGTCGGCGTATTCCTGCGGCATCGTGCTGTCGATGTAGCCCTTGGAGGAGAAATGCGCCAGGTTCGCGTCCTTGGGGAAAATGACGAGGTTGAAGCCCAGGTTCTTGGTGAAGACGCGAATGTCGTCTTCCAGGTCGGCCAATTCCTTTTCGTAGGCGGCCTCATGCACCGTGAGAATCACTTCGCTGCGGCGGTCGTGTTGTTCGAGGATGAGAAGCTGGCCCAACACACAGCCGACGGCCAGCGCGATGGTGAACACTCCGAGCACGAAGCCCAGCCGACGATAGACGATTTCCCGCAAGACGATTCCGAAGATGGACATGAACAAGCCAACCTTTGCAAATGCGAAGATCCTCGTTAGCACGACGCGCAAGCGAGTGAATCTCACTCGCTTGCGCGTCGTGCTAACCAATTCCGGACGGCGGATCGGCCTTGCGGCCTCGGCCCAGAACCAGCATCGAGCCAAGCAACACGATTATAAACGCGCCGCCCAACGTCCAGACGAGATTACGCCACTGGGCAAAGCCAGTTGACGCCCCTTTTGGTTCACTGGTCGCGACGGAACTCGGCACGCTTTCCAAGGGCGCGGAGGTCGGCGCTTCTTTCGGTTCCGGCGGCGGCGGACCGTCCCAGTTGACTGCCGATAACATCTCAATGCCGGGATTCAGACGCCGCACTTCGCAAGAACACGCCGCCACCAAAAAACGAACCAGGGCGTCGAGATTCTCCTCCGTGATGCCCTTGCCGATCAAACACTCATTCACCATCGCGATTCCTCGGCCATAGATCGGGATGAGCACCGGATCGTTGGGGCGAGTCCCGATCAGATCGTGGTGATCCATCGCCCGCAACATTTCGACGAGGTATTTTTCCTTCGCATCGGCGCGAGAAAGGCGGATGAGGGCGAACGCGATTTTGAGCGGCACGTCGTCGCGCAGGAGTTTGTCCTTGGGGGCGTCGGTCAAGGCGGGCAAGGTCAATTTCCCCTCCGCTTGGTCGAGTTGCTTGCGGATGCGGACGAAATCGGCGTCGTCCCGCGTCGCGTCTCCCGATTCCAAAAAGAGGAACGCCACGGAATTGCCCTGCAAGATGAGCCGGGCGATTTGTTGGCGCAACGGCGAATGGAGCCAACCCTGGATGACGGCGAGATCGTAGGCGCCCACATGCAGCGATTTTTCGAGTCCCCAGGTATCGGGAAAGCGGAGGACCATCCACGGGCCTTTGACGGCGGCTGCCTTGGCCTTTTCTCGTTCGTGAACGGCCGCGATGAACTCATCGCGAATCGGCTTGGACGTATCGATGCGATAGGCGAGAAGATTGGCGAGACGGTTTGGATCTTCCAGAGTCGCATCGAGTTTATTCAGGCTGTCCCGAAGGTCGTCAGCGATAGCGCCGTCGTGAAACACGTAGAGCGAATACACGTCTTCCACGCCGCGTTTGTTCCAGCGTTCCAGCGCGAAACGAAACACGGGGACATTGCAGGCGTCCGCGGCGCGCGCCACGGCGAGGATCAAAAGGACGACGTATAACGGCGCGACGGATTTTCGCATCATTCTTCCTCCGCTTGAATTTCCAGGCCGCTCAAGACGGCACTGGGAACGAACGACCCGGGCAGAGGCGTCAGGCGCAGGAACAACTCGTCATGAACGGAAACTCCCTTGAATTCACGCACGAGGGAGCGCAGCGAATCGCCGGCTTCCTTCACGATGTCGAGTTTCTCGATGACGACCTGATCCTGCAATTCGACGCGGAAAACGCGATGGCCGGGCTCGAGTTCCTCGGGTTCGGAGAAGTAGAGGCGGACCGTGTACTTCTTGGGGCCGCGGGCGAATTTGTCGAGGGTCAGGGTCAGTTGCTCGATGCCGCGCACGCCGGAGGCGCACACCCAAGTCGCGTCCCCCTCCACGGAAGAACTATGGCGGCGATACCAATCGAGCTTCGCGGGTATTGTCTTGATGCCCACGGCGGGAGTGGCGCCGGCGTTAAAGGGATATTCCAGCCAAAGGGTGCCATCGGCGGCACGGCGGTCGCCCGGCGCGCCGAGATTCAGCCCGAGGCGGCGGATCGGTCCTTTGATGTCTTTGGTTCCGAAGACGGTCCACATTTCCGCTTCGGGCATGTGGATGAGGCCGACGGAAGTTTGGTTTTGATACGAGCAGGTGCAGGTGCGCGTGTAATCGGGCACGGTCATCACGCCGCCGGCGACCACGAGATTGTTGGTGCAACTGGAACGGAAGCCGCCGAGGTTGCCCGTGCCGCCGTCGCCGCACAGGTCGAAGAAGCCGGCCGCCCCGGAGCGAAACGTGAGCAGGTTGCGTGAAGCCGCGGGCGTGTTGCAGCCGTAGTTGCGGATCCATGTCCAGGGCGTCGAAAGTCCGGTGAGAGGGTCGATACGCATCTTCTGCTTGCCGGTCTTGATGTCGCAACCGCCTTGCCCTTGCAAAACTTCGTCGCCCAGAATCATGGCCGGGCCGGTGTACGACTTTTGAAACCAGAGGGGCGATCCCGTCGCGGCGTCGTAGGCGCGCATGCCCTTGGGTTCGTCCAGAAGCGAGTCGCGCGCGACTCGACCGGATTCCAACAGGATGTCATGCTCTTCGGAATAACTAAGCCAGGTGCCGAAGACGTCCTCGGCGACGGACCAGAGTTCCTTGCCGGTCTTGAGATCAAAGACGCGCAACGTCGACGGAAACGGCGGGTCTTCGCCCGTGCGTTTGTATTTGGAGAGTTGCTCGTTGGAGAGCCGGTCGATGGTGAAGAGCTTGTCGCCGCCGACGATGGTGGCGTTGTGCCGAAAATGGTTGTTCGCCTCGACGGACCAGAGCGCTTTGCCGGTATGACGATCCAGCACCACCAGACGCTTGCTCGCGGACATGTTGTCGTTGAAAGCCTTGACGGATTTGAGGAGTCTGGAAAGCGCACTGGTGATGTCCGATTTCTTCTCATCGGGATCCTTGTCCGCGCCGAAATCCGGACTCATCTTCTTGGGATCCAACGGCAGATTTTTGCGATCCAGGATCGGGTCGGCGCCACCGATGAGATAGTCGCCCTCGACGTTGATATAGCCCCAGAGCGGAGACGACTTGCCTTTCCCCGTGGGAGGCAGCTCGAACTTCGCTTCGATCTTTCCCGTCTCGACGTTCAACTTGACGCAACGATCTTCCCAGGCGACATAGATGCCATCGGGCGTGCTGATGAAATTGCTGCCGCTGGCGTTGGCGCCGGGTTGGTGCGCGAGATTGTTGTAGAATCGGCCCACGCCGGGCAGCGGGGTTTCCCAGAGCAGTCTGCCTGTATAGATGTCGAGAGCGCGGATGAGATCGACGCCTTCGATGATAAGTCGGCCGTCGACGGCTTGAGGTTGTGGGCCATGTCCGTGGCGCGGCAGGATGCCGTCGTTGGCCGGGCCGCCGAACCAGAGGATACCAAGCGGCGCCTTGACCAAGTGATCCTGCGAGACGCGGGTATTGGCGGCGTCGGCGTGTTCGTGCGTCCAGTTCGCCGCTCCCGCAAGCGCCCCGACGCGTTTCAAGAATCGCAGGCCCGACTTTTCGGAGATCACCGCTCCGTCGAGCTTGACGCTGCGCGCCAAGTCGCCCCAACGCTCGTCAATGGGCAGTGCCAGCGTGCCGCCGTAGGGACGCAGCGAATGAAAACAGGCCTTGAGCGTTTTCGCGAACATATCCGTGGGGACTGTTTCGCTCGCGATGAGACTCGCGAAATAGGCCGGCAACGCGGCGCTCGTGATGTCGCCCGTAATAACGGAGATTCGACTCAAATCCGCCGCCGCGATGCGCTCCCGCAGCAGGCGAACCTTGTTCGCGTCCGCATCGACCACGATCAACTTTAGGTTGCTTTGGGCGTGCAATTCCTCGATGAGACGACCCGTGCCGATTCCCAGCACGACGCCGTATCCTTCGCGCGCCTTGCTCTCTTCCAACATCTTCGCCGCCTTGGCGGTCCATTCGTCCTTCTGTTGCTCGAGCGGAGTTAGCGCTTGGGGGTGATGAACGACCTTCGTCTCTTCCGCGCCGAAGCAATGCAGTCGCCCTTCTTTGGTGACGACAAAAAGACGGTCATCGGCCGCCAGCACGCGCACGGGCGTGCCGTCAACGTCCGCTTGCCAGACGAGTTCGAGTTCTTCGTTGATCGCGTCGATCTCATAGGCCAGCACCTTGCCCTTGGCGACCGCGTAGATCCGGTCGCCCGCCTGGATCAGATCTTCCAGCGGGGGCACTTTGGCGGATGCGATAACGGGCACCGACCATTTTGTTTTTTTGGTCTTCTTGCCGGTGCGATCCACGGACTCTTCCTCGCGCGGGGCGGCGGGCGTGGCGAAGTCGTAAACCTTCAGCGTACCGCCGGAGTAGGCGGCAATCGTGAGGCTGGAAATCGCCAGCGGCTTGCCCAGTTCCGCCAAGTGTTTTTGCGAGGCGAGATCGAAGACGGCGCCGCCGTTGAAAAAGAAGCTGCCGGCGGTTGCAACATCGGAACCGCCGCCCTTTTTGCCGTTCTCCGCGAGTTGATACTTGATAAGCCTGCCGGTCAGGCGGCCGAACAACGCGGGAATGGAGCGCCCGCCCGGCACAAGCAGACGATCGCCCATGATAGCGAAATGTCCCTGGGGAGCGACCGTGGCGAAGCTGTCCGTGTTGTGCGGTTGGCGGATATAGTTGGTCCCCTCGCCGTCGTTGGCCCAAATCTCTCGGCCGGTCCGGGCGTCGAGCGCGTCAATGAAGATGCCCATGAAAGGCCAAATGCTGGAGCCGAAGTAAATCGTGCCGTTCGCGATGACGGGCGCGCCGCGCGCGGGCCAGGTGGAAACGAGGCGTTCGTTGCCGAGGATTTTCCGGTCGGTGGGGCCGCCGCGATGTTTCCATTTCAAAGCGCCATCGGCGGCGGACAGGCAATAGAGATGGCCGTCGTCGGAAACGAAATAGACCCATTCTTTCCAGGCCAGTGGGGCGAAGCGAACGGGGCCTTCCGCATAGAAACGCCAGTTCTCCTTGCCCGTTCGCGTGTCGAACGAGGCAACCCAGTCATGCTTCGAGGACGCCACGAAAAGACTTTGACACATCACGACCGGATCGTAGGCCTGATCGAACTGCATCTTGGGCTGGTCCGGCCAGGCGGGTGTGAGCGGCGGTAATTCGCGGATCCACTGGGGCACGAGTTTGTCCGCCAACACCTGCGGCGAGGCGGCGCGACGGCCGGCATCGAAGCAGGCCATGGGCCAATCTGACCCGGCAGCAACGGACGAAAGGACGACAACCGCGATGAGCGCCGCCGCGCGATTGTCGAAACTCGCGCTAAGTACGCGCGTTGCGACGCTTGAATCTGGTTTTCGAAAGGCCATGGGGTTTCGCGGGGGAAGGATACTGCGGGCGGTGGGAAACTTTTCTCAGACTACCGGACCTTGTCGGCATTTTCAAATGAAAGTGGGAAGAAATTGCGGATTCTCCTGCGGGGTTAGGAAGATGGGGGGAGGGTGACGGAAACGGCGGGTGCGGGGCGAGCGCGAAACGGGGAACGGGTTGATACAATTTCTGGCATGGAGATCGATCTCAATTGCGACCTGGGCGAGGGATGCGGCGACGACGCGGCGTTCATGCCGCTCATCACCTCCGCGAATATCTCTTGCGGATTCCATGCGGGCGATGCCGAAACGGCCCATGCGGCCCTGACGTTGGCCCGCGAGCAAGGCGTTGTCGCGGGAGCGCATCCGGGCTTCGCGGACCGGGAACATTTCGGCCGTCGCGAACTCGACTTGTCGGCCGATGCGATTTTTCGGCTCTGCATCCATCAAGTCGGGGCGCTTATCGCCCTGGCGCGGCAAGTGGGCACGCTGATTCGCCATATCAAGCCGCACGGGGCACTGTACAACATGGCATGTCGGGACAAATCGACTGCCCGGCCCGTTATCGCGGCGGCGGAATTTTTCGAGTTGCCGCTGATGGGCTTACCCGCGTCGGCGCTGGAAGTGGGATGCGCGGATCGATTGCCATTCATCCGTGAGGGCTTCGCGGATCGCCGCTACTTGGCGGATGGGTCGCTCGTGCCCCGATCACGCGCGGATGCCTTCGTGGAGGATGTGGAGGAGGCGGTGACACAGGCCGAAACGCTAATCCGCGAACGTGGGGTGCGGTCGTTATGCGTCCACGGCGACAATCCGCGGGCGGTCGCCTTCGTTCGCCAGCTTCGAGAGACGCTGACACGTCGCGGTTTCCAAATACGGGCTTGCCCATGAGCTTGTTCGTGCTGGATCCCGGAATGGCTAGCCGCATTGTCGACCTGGGTCGGCCGCGCAGCCGAAGTCTCGGCGTCCCCGTCGGCGGGGCGGCCGACGCGGCATCGTTCCGCTTGGGCAACGCCCTCGTCGGCAACGCACCGGATACCCCCGCGCTGGAAGTGACATTGAAGGGGCCGATCCTACGCGCCGAAAAGGAAATCGGCTGCGTCCTGTTCGGAGCGCCGTTCGATTTGGCCGGCGGTCGGCAAACACTCAAGCCCAACCGCACCTTCACGCTGTCGCCGGAGGAAGAGTTGCACATCGCAGGCACCCACCGCGGCATGCGTGCCTACCTTTGCGTCGTCGGCGGCTTTGAAACAGCGCGCGTCCTCGATAGCCATTCGGCGCTGGAAGGCCTTGCGCGCGGCAGCGTCATTGCCTGCCGGTCCTCGCGGATTCGAACGCGCTATCTACCGGCCGATGTGCTGCCCGCGTTCGCCGGAACGCTGCGATATTTGCCTGGATTGCAAATGACGTGGTTTGAGCCGGAGCGGTTTTTCGAGCAGTCGTTCGGCGTTAGCGCCGCCTTGAATCGCATGGGCATCCGTCTGGAAGGGACGGCGCTTTCCCTGCCGGACCAAGAATTGGTTTCCGAGCCGGTTTGCCCGGGAACCGTGCAAGTCACGCGCGACGGGCAGTGCATCGTGCTCGGCGTCGACGGGCAAACCATCGGCGGGTATCCGAAGATCGCTCAGGTGATTCAAGCGGACCTCGACTTTCTCGGCCAAGTGCGGCCCGGCGACACACTCCGCTTCACTCTGGTGGACGAACAAGAGGCGCGAACCGCATTTCTGAAAAAGCGTGCGATTCTCGATGAATGGACGCAGCGCGCACGTTTAGCGCTGGACGCCTGGTGAGCGCGTGATTACAAACGGTGGTATACCCTTTCCGTTGTCGAGGTGATTTCATGCCGAAGGTTTTGATTGGTCCGGCGACGCTTGCCGGGCTTGAGGGAGCGTTTCTGGAGTTGTTGCGGTCGGCCGGTTTCGAGGCGGTCTATCCGAAGCGGCGCGACCAAATGACCGAAGCGGATTTGATGGAGAATCTCAAAGGGATCGATGCCAGTCTGGCTGGGTCGGAACCGTACACGCCGGGCATCCTCAAGGCCAATCCGCAGCTAAAGGTAATCGCGCGGGTGGGCGTCGGCTACGACGCGGTGGACCTGGCGGCCGCGAGCGCGCAAGGCATCCCGGTGACGATTACGCCTGGAACGAATCAAGACGCCGTCGCGGAGCATGCCTTCGCCCTGATTCTGGCCCTTGTCAAGAATCTGGTGCCGCAACATCAAGGCACGGTCGCCGGCAAATGGCCGCGCCAGGCGAATCTGCCGGTGCGCGGGCGAACGCTCGGCCTGGCCGGCCTGGGCCGCATTGGCAAAGCCGTCGCGACACGCGGCGCCGCCTTCGGCATGACAATACTGGCGTTCGAGCCGATGCCCGATATGGACTTCGTCAAGAAATGGAACGTGACCCTTTTATCCTGGGAAGATCTCTTGGCGCAAGCGGACTTCCTCAGCCTGCACAATCCGGCCACGCCGCAATCCAAACACATGATGAACAAGCAGGCGTTCGCGAAGATGAAGCCGACCTCGTTCTTGATCAACACCGCGCGCGGCAGCCTGGTCAACGAAGCCGACCTTCTGGAGGCGCTCAAGAACAAACAAATCGCGGGCGCGGGGTTGGACGTGTTCGAGGAAGAGCCGCCGGGAATCAGCCCGCTCTTCGAGTTCCAAAACGTGGTGGTAACGCCCCACGCCGCCGGAGTCGACCTGCAATCGCGCGACGACATGGCTCTCTCGGCCGCCCAAGCCATCGTCGACCTCTCACGCGGCGCCTGGCCCGCGGAAAAAATCGTCAACCCCGACGCCAAAGCAAAGTTCGCCTGGACGCCTTCGTAGGACAGGCTTCCAGCCTCTCCTACGGGAAAATCAGAATGGGATCATGCGCACCATCACGCCGCAGAAAAAGTAAAACGAGCCGAAGACGACGCTGAGCACGAGGCCCAGGATGCCGCACACCAAACCCGCGACGGCCATGCCGCGGTTGTGGTCGTTGCTGCGATCCATCCCGCGTGACGAAAACACGATGCCCATCAGCGTGAAGGCGAAGCTCAACAGGGCGCCGATGGCGAGGATCAACGTCACGGCTTCCAGGGCGTTGAGTCCGCCGGGGCCGCGCCGACTTGAAAACACGAAAACGAAAATCCCGATCAGGATGCCGATCAAACCGACCATCGACAGGGACATGCCCCAAGCCGCCGAGCGCACGGCCTGATCGCGGCTATAGCCGCCGCGCGGCCGGGGATCGTCGAAATCGTCGTCCGGATAATCGTCCTCGCGATAATAGGGCCGTTCGCGAATTGGTTCGTCGTCCATCCAAGCGGCCGGGGGTTCCGGCGGCGCGGCCAAGGGACGGCGCGCAAGCGGCGGCGGCTCCGGCGCGGGGTGCGAGGATGACGACTGGGCGGGCGGCGGCGGCGTGCCGATCTTCGCGCCGGGCGGAGGCATGGGGACGGCGCCGGGCTGCGCGCCATCCGGCGTGTGCAACAACCGTTCCATGAACGATTGCCGCAACGCGTTTTCGGAATTCGCGGCGGGAACGACGAACGACTTTCCGCAACCGGGGCAGCCGAACGCGGTGTTTCCCAAATGGTCCGGCAATTCCAGCGTTGCTTGGCACGACGGACAGGTGCATTGAATCATGGCGCTCGACCGACTTGAAAAGTGTCCCTGGGAACGCATTATAACCCGGCGGCGCGCCGTGGCCATTGCCGATTTCTCAAATCAAAGTGACGATCCATGCTCCCAGACCCTAAAGAGCGATCCCGCCTGCGCACCGCCTGGATGATCGTCGGCTTTCTCCTGCCCGTCGCCCTGCTCAATTACCTTGACCGCCAGATGCTGGCGGCCATGAAATACTCCCTCATGGAGGACATCCCGACCATCGCCAGCGACGCGCGTTGGGGCCTCATGCTCGGGCAGTTCAAATGGGTTTACGCCTTTCTCAGCCCCATCGGCGGCTATGTCGCCGACCGCTACAGTCGGCGCTTTACAATCTGCGGCAGTCTGTTCATCTGGTCGGGCGTCACCTGGTGGACCGGGTATGTCACGACGTATGACGAACTGATCCTCGCCCGCTCGCTCATGGGCATCAGCGAGGCGTTCTACATCCCGGCCGCCCTCGCGCTGATCGCGGACTACCACACTGGGCAAACCCGCTCCCGCGCCGTCGGCATGCATCAGATCGCGATTTATCTGGGCGTTATCACCGGCGGCTTCGGCGGCTACGTCGCGGATGATCCGAGTCTCGGCTGGCGTTCCGCCTTTTACGCCTGCGGCGTCGTCGGCATGCTTTACGCGGTCCCGCTACTCCTTATCCTGCGGGACGCGCCTCGCGACGAACACGCCGACGCCGTGCCGCGCACCTCGCCGGGGCGCGCCGCTCGCGAGTTGTTGACCAACTTCTCCTTTATTCTGCTCGTTCTTTATTTCACGCTGCCGGCCCTCGCGGGCTGGGTCGTGCGCGACTGGATGCCCGCCATCCTAAAAGAGCAATTCAACATCGGACAAGGCAAGGCGGGGGTGGCGGCGTCCCTTTATTGGCAACTCGCCGCCATCGTCGGCGCGCTGGGTGGCGGTTGGCTCGCGGACCGCTGGATGCGCCACCGGATCCGAGGCCGCATCTACGTCAGCGCCATCGGCATGGCCCTCATCATCCCCGCCCTCTTCGGCGTCGGCAACGCCGGCACGCTGGAGGTCGCCATTCTCTTTCTCCTGCTCTTCGGCTTGGGTTGGGGATTCTTCGACTGCAACAACATGCCGATCTTAAGCCAAATCGTCCGCCCGGAATTACGCGCCACCGGCTACGGCATCATGAACCTCGTCAGCATCAGCTGCGGCGGCCTCGCCGACTGGGGCTTCGGCATCCTGCGTGATGAAGACGTGCCCCTCAACGTCATCTTCGGCGTCTTCGCGAGCACGGCCGTGTTCTCCGTGGTCCTCGTATTGCTGATCCGGCCGCGAAAGGAGTTGGCAGGTGGATAATCGCGCCGCGCCGACTGGCGATCACGTCGATAAATGTGATACCATTTCTCGTAGGATGCGAGTTCAGATTTTGCTTCACCAAAGTTCAAAAGGACGGCATGGACAACAGGATCGTTGCCGAGCGGGATCAAAAGCTGGACGAATTTCGCCAAGTGATCGCACATGGTGTCGCACAGGCGGACCAAGGGCTTATGCGGGTTTTTGACGAAGCGACGCTGACACGAATCAAGGCCGAGGCAAAAGCAAGATTCAAAAAGACAAACGGCCGAATCCCGTCCTCCGCGCCCTGATGAACATTAAGTCCCTACGGATCCAATTAGCGCCGACTAGTGAGGATTAGCGTTGAAGCCCATCCAGCCAAATTGCCACACTCATCCGCGCTAATCGGCATTAATCCAGAGCGTCAACAACACTTAAAACAGAATTGAAATCACATGTCCCTAAAACTTCACGGCCTCGTTGCCGCCACGCACACGCCGTTTGACAGCGACGGCGAACTCAATCTTGCCGTCGTCGAGAAACAGGCGGAACATCTCGCGCGCTCCGGGGTGGGTGCGGTGTTTGTCGCGGGGAGCACCGGCGAAAGCCATTCTTTGACGGTCGAGGAACGGCTCGCGCTGGGCCAAAGATGGAGCGCGGTCGTGCGGGGATCTAGCCTTCGCCTCGTCGTCCACGTTGGCTCGAATTGTTTGGCCGACGCGCGGACGCTGGCGGCACAGGCCCAGGAGGTTGGGGCGGCGGCGATCTCGGCGCTGGCGCCGAGTTACTTCAAACCCAGGACGCTCGACGCGCTCATCGCGTGCAGTCAGGACGTGGCGGCGGCGGCTCCGGGTTTGCCGTTCTATTTCTACGACATTCCGAGCATGACCGGCGTGCAACTATCGATGCCGGATTTTCTCGAAATGGCGGTCGAACGAATCCCGACTCTCGCCGGCATCAAGTTTTCCAATCCCGATTTGATGGCGTATCAACGCTGTCTGCACACGCACGACGGCCGATTCGACATGCCCTGGGGGACCGACGAATACCTGCTGGCCGCCCTCGCGGTCGGAGCGCAAGGGGGAGTTGGCAGCAGCTACAATTTCGCGGCGCCGCTTTACAACCGCATACTCAAATCGTTCGCGGCAGGGGATCTCGCGACTGCGCGGCAGGATCAATACCGGTCGGTGCGCCTTATTCATCTGCTGGGAAGTTACGGCTACTCCCCGGCGTCGAAGGCCCTCATGAAAATGCTGGGCGTCGACGTCGGCCCGCCACGTTTGCCAATTCCCCGGTTGACCCCTGCCGAAATCTCCAAATTCGAGGCCAACTTGGAAGAACTCGGTTTCTTTGACGGTAAAACTTATGGCGTCTCGAAAATGCCAACAGGCTGAAGATGAGCGCTTATCAGCGTCGATTAGCGTGAAAACAACTGCGATCCGTCCCGGTCCTCGGGGATCCGCATAGTCAGCCCATCTTGGATTTCGACCAATATTCTAATTTTTTCGCGAACTTTTTTTTCGAGGTTGAATCGCAAAAACTCTCGGCTGCCTCTAAGATACAGATGGCGTTTCAAACCGTTTTGAGGCCTTTCTGATGGGAAACTGTAGATGGCCGAATCGGGCAACGCGATCACCCCGACCGAGTCGACACCCGACGTACCATTTACCCTAGCACCTGAACAGGTGTTTCGGGACTATGTGCCGCGCGTCTATAGTTTGGCGCGGCGCATGTTGGGTAACGACGCCGACGCGGAGGATGTGACGCAAGACGTTCTCCTGCAAGTCGTTCGGAAATTGCACACCTTTCGCGGCGACGCGAATATCGCGACCTGGTTGCACCGGGTCACGGTAAATGCGGCCCTAGCGCATCGCCGCAAGCGCGCGACTCGCGAAGCGCGGGAGGTGCATGATCCGTTTGACCATTTCATGGACAACGGATACCATTCCGACCCAGTGCAACCCTGGCGGGCAACGCCGGAAACGCAAGCGCTCAATCGGGAAACCGCGGAAATGATCGAAAAAGCGATCGCCGAACTGCCTGAAATTTATCGCGACGTCTATGTACTCGCGGATGTCGAAAGCATGCCCAACGCGGAAATTGGCGACCTTCTGGGCCTGAGCATCCCGGCGGTGAAAAGTCGTTTGCACCGTGGCCGCATGCTCATGCGAGATGCCCTGGCCCCGCATTTCGAGGAGAGAACCTCATGAAGTGTCGCGAGCTTGCCGAGTTATTGGTGGAATACGTCGCCGGGGATTTGGAGCCCAGTCTCGCAGACCACATCAAGGAGCATCTCTGCTTGTGTCCGCCCTGCGTTCGCTTCGTCGAAACGTATCAAGTCACCATCAAAATAACGCGACGCCTGCCGATGGTCGCCATGCCGACGCAAATGCTGGATAGGTTGCGCGAAGCCTTGAAGCAAGCCGGCGTCCAAGACCGCTGCGAAGACAAGTAGCACCGTTAGCACGACGCGCCAGCAAGTGAAACTCGCCGGCGCGTCGTGCTAACGTAATCGCTACGGCCGTTCCACTTCGGGCAATGCTCCCCGCTCGCCATGCGAGGTGATCAATTCCCTTGCTCGCTTCTCATCCGCGGCGCGCACGAAAATCGGAATCTGCAAAATCCCCGACAGCCCGGCCTGCGTCTCGTTGGCGATCTCGCAGGGAATCTGCTCCCCTTCCAATAGATTCTTGATCATCTCCGCTTCGATTGCGTTATTCGTGGTATAGACGGTGACCAATTCTGTGTGATCCATGGCCTCTCCTTTTTCCTGACATTATATGATTCGACGTGCCGGGCGGCGTCGTTAAAACGCAAGACCCAAGTCGAAGGCGCCCGAGATCCAGCGCCACACGGCCCAAGAGGCGGGCCGGTAGTCGCAGTGGATTTTCACCTGAGCCATGCTGCCGGGGCACACCGTGTCGGTGGGCGACACGAAGTCGACGGGCACCAGATAAATCTGCTCCTGGGGAACCAGTTGATTCTGGTCCATGGTCGGTTTGATGGCGAGGGGGCCGCCGCCGCGCGTCGAAAGGGCAAGCGGGATTTTCTTTTCCTCCGCCTTGGGCATTTCTTCTATGACCACCTTCCCCGCCCAGGTTTCGTTGCCGTGTCCTTGCACGCGGATGGTGACGTCCAGCGGGGTATGCGGCGGCCGTTTCTTGACATTCTCAACAAGCAACTCGTAATTCGCCTGCGTGATCGGGACGGCGACGCGGAGCTTGCTCGGATCGCCGATCAAGCAGAATGGCGCCGCGTGATCTTTCTCCCACATCTTGCCCACGTCGTCAATGCGCGGCAGCCCCATAACGATGCCGTCCTTGGGCGCGCGAATGACGAGCGGTTCCATTGCCTTGACGGCGCCGCGGTACTCGCCCACAGCGGCATGAAATTCCTTGAGCACGTCGAGACGCTGATCGCTGACCTTCTTCTGCTCCTTGCCAACCAGGCGCGTGAGGCGAATGTCATATTCCTTGAGAATCCCTGACTTGATGTCGGCTTCGGACCGCGCCTGATCGCGGCGCGTCTCCCATTCGGGGTTGGAAAACTCGGCGATGATCTGTCCCTTGCGGACATGCATGCCTTCTTTCACGTTCATCTTCATCAGGATGCCCGGAACCTCGACGTAGAGCGGGATGGTCTCCTTGGGTTGCAGTTGCACCAAGCCGGGCTCGCGAATGCGCGACACGGGCAACGGCAACAAGAAGAAGGCGAGTAAAAACCCGGCGACGATCGTGCCGGTGACGATCACGTTTTTCGATTTCATGTCCGGCAGCCTCCCGCGGCGGTTGATATTTTTGACAAGGCGAACCAAAGGCCAGCCGATCATCGACCCCAAGGCGACGGCGGTGAGCATTTGGCTGATGATTTTCAGACCATACGGTTCCAAAAACGACGACATGAACCGCAGAATGACGAACGTGACGAGCCAGCGATAAAACCAGCTGAGGACGGCATAGCCGACGAAAAGCACGCGCCGCCATGGCTCCATATACGGCTCGGGCAACACCTCGATACCCAGGGCGTATTGCATGGCGAGCCGGCTGATGTAGCGGTTGGCACGCTCGCGAAGATTCGGAATCTCCAGCCAGTCGGAGAGGACATAATAGCCGTCATACCGCATCAGCGGATTGCCGTTGAAGACGACGGTGCTGACGCTGCACACGATCATGAGGCTTAAGGACAGGTTGTTAAGAAACGGCTGGCTCGGAGTATTCCACCAAATGAAGGTGGCGGCGGCCGCGATCATGAGCTCGACATAGATGCCCGCGAAACTAATGATAATGCGCCGCCACTTGCTGGGCATGATCCAGGCGTCGGAGACGTTGCAATACATGGCCGGCGAAAGGCACAGGAACAAGAAACCCATCTCGTGAACTTCGCCGCCGAATGCTTTGCACGAGAGGCCGTGACCGAACTCGTGGATGACTTTTACGATGCCGAGCGCCGCCCAAAGATAGATGACGCTCTTGAAGCTGAAGAACGCTTGATAGGTGGGCAGCCGCGAAATAAACGTATCGAAGTGCGTCAGCACCAGCAGCACGGCGCCAAGCATGACGCCCACGCTCAACATCAAGAACAAGATCGTGAACATCCAGCGGAAATACGGGATCATCCGCGCGAGGAGGCGGTCCGGATCGAAGACCGGAATCTTGATGTAAAGGATGTTCGTGAACTTTTGAATTAGCTCTGAGCGTTTCCGCTTGGCGCGGCGGTCGTAAAGCTGCTTGCCTGCCTGCGGCGATTCGTTCTGAACCAGACCCGCGTTCAAGAGTTGTTGGCCGAACTGCTCGAGGTCTTCCAGCGTCAGGCGTTCGGGGCGGAAGCGTTTCTCGAATTCTTTCTGCGCATCATCCAGCGTGTGCGTGCCGTCCATGATCTGGATGAGAAAGTGCTCCTGCTCCTTGAAGCGATAGTAACGCAGGCTGATGGGATCCTTGACGACGAAATAGGTGCGCCCCTCGTACTTTTGCGGCGTAATCGAAAGATCCCAGCGCAAACGCAACCGCACATGCTTGCGGCGTTCCAAATCGGTCGCGGGAGTAGTGTCGAGAACGGACATAACCTTGAGGATTCCTTGTTTACCTGCACTAATTCACCGCAGAGATCGCAGAGGGCGCAGAGAAAAGACTGAGAGTGGGGATTAGGTTTCCGCGCATGACACCATTATTTGGAGGTGGTCTATCATTGAAATCCAACCGATAGAATTCGAGTTCTCTCTTTGTATTTCTCTGCGTCCTCCGCGCACTCTGCGGTGAATCATTCAACCACAATCGTGACCGGCCTTCCGGGATTAAAACGGCCATCGGGGTTGGATACTTCGACGCCGACGCGCATCGAGCGGCTGGTGGCGTCGAGACTGGCGCCGACGAGGGTGACGACGCCGGTCGTGGCGTGGGAAGCGACATCCTTGGGCGAGGGGAGACGCCAGAGGTAGACGTTCGTGTCGCGCGTGCCTGAAACCGCGAAGGCGTGTTGGCCGCCCTTTTGTGCCAGGGGCGAGATGGCGGCACACGTCACCGGCGAGCGTTCAAGGGTGACGAACTGTTGCACCTCGAAGCCACGATTTTTCGCGTCAGGGGCGCGCCAAAGTTGCAGACGGCCTTCCGGCGCGCCGGCCGTGAGAATCAACGAGCTATCCGGCGAAGCCACGGCAAGCGTATCAAAGGGGATGCCGCCCGCTTGATTTTGCAGATTGGCGAAGCGGCTGCCGTCGATGGCGGAGAGGATTTGCAGATCCTTGCCGCGGTCCAGAAACATCCAACGGCCGTCGGCGCTTACGCCCAGTTGCGGGATGGTTCCGGTGCGGCCCGTGATCGGCTTGGTGGCGAGCGAGACGCCGCGTTCCTTGAGCGACCAGATGCGAACGGTGTTGTCGCGGCTAGCGGAAACGAGCAAGCCGAACGGGGTGAAATGCAATGAAGTGATGGCGCCGCGATGCGGGTCGGTCGCGCCGTGCTCCAGATCGAATGGGTACAGCAACTCGCCGTCGTCGGCGCGATAAAGGTTGATGCGGGCATCGGCGCTGCCGGCCGCGAAATACTTGCCGTCCGGGCTGAACGCGACGCTGGTGATGGCGTCGCGATGCGTCTTATCGAGCTTCTTCAGCGGTTCGGCGCCGGGCTTGTCCAAATCCCAAAGGTAAAGATAGCCCTTGTCCGTGCCGGTGAGGACGATGTTGGTTTTGGCGGCCGGCGGGGTGACGGCGAGGGCGCGCACGGGGTCGCCGTGCATGAGTTCCCGCAAGGGTCGCAGCGAGAATTGATCCCAGACGCAGACAGTGCCGTCCTCGCTGGCGGAGAGGTATTTGGGATAGTCTTCGCTGCCGGTGACGGCGACGGCGTTGATCTCGCCGCGATGGCCGTGGAAGGTGCGGACGGGCGCCTGTTCCTCAATCGGTTCGAGGCGGACGCGCATGCCCTCCTTGATGCGGTCGCGGAACTGCGTTTCGACGAGCGCTTCGGCGGCGAGGCGGTCGAGGTTTTGCAGCACCATGATCGGTTCTTGCTCGCGGATGGTCTCGCCGCGGAACTTGAAGATTTTCTGCACGCGAGCCCAGCGAACGCCGAGATCGTTGCGGATGTCGTGTTGCTTGTAAAGGATCGACATCTGGTCGAGCTCGACCTGGGCGAGCTTGGCTTCCTCTTCCTTTACTTTGAACTCTTGCTCGAATTTGATGGCGGTGAGCTTGGCGGAGCCCAATTCTTCGAGTGCGATCACTCGTTCGCGATACAGCTTCTCGGCGCGGGTAAGGCGATCTTTCGCTTCGTTGGACGCCGCCTCGGCCGCCACGCTGTTGGCCTTGGCCGTTCGCACCTTGCCGTTTTTGACGAGAAGTTCACCTAAAATCTTGGTGATGTCCATCTTGGCGACCATGTGGCGATTCTCGACGAGTTCGTTCTCGTAGAGGCGGCGGTAGATGAAAACGGTTTCATCGCGCACGCCGGGAATGCGGTTGCTCTCAAAGGGCGGCGCGACAAACGACGCGACGCCGGCGACCTGGGCGGCGCCTTCGGGAATCTCCTCCCCGATAAAGAGCACCTTGCCGGGGATGGGCGCCGAAAGTTCGACCTTGTCGATCACCGCGAAGTGCGCGCGGACAACAAGCGGATCATGCACGGGATCGTCTTGCTTGAGCGTCGGCGTCGGCGGAATCGGCTTGGGTTCGTAAAGCCAGCCGCCCAATTCGACAACGGTCGGCGCGCCAGAGGAGTTTTCGCCGTCGTCGCTCTTGGCGTATGACGGCTCCGTATTGGTGAACAACCCCATCTGATAGCCGACGATGGCGAAGATGCCGCCGCCAAGCACAAGACTGAGAAAGAGACGGCCCATGGTGTTTCCCCGTAGGACAGGCTTCCAGCCTGTCCAAATTGAATTCTTGTCGTTACTTTGTTCAAGCAAAACCGGGCGGACAGGCTGGAAGCCTGTCCTACGTGGCCGAAGGGCAAGCTCCCTTAAAAAAAGAAGACGACCTTCTGATATAGAAATTCCCACACCCCATAAAAGAGCGAATACCCCATCGCGCGGTTGCCGCAGCGAATGCGCGTGCGGACTTCGGTGCCCGAAAGCAACAACTCAGCCGGGATGCGGTCTTCGGGCGGAATGTCCTTGCCGTCGATGCGAACCCAGGCGATGACGATGGGATCGGGTTCGTTGTTGTCGTCCTTGTTCACCTCGGCTTGCGAGGAAATGCGGTCTCTTTTCAGCTTCCCCTTGAAGGTGCGCGTCGGCGCGCTGACGAGCAAAAGATCGACGTCGAGTTCGGAACCGGGCGGCAGATTCTTGAACGCGGTCAGCACTTGGCCGATGTGCTTTTGGGGAATCTTGAGCTCGATTTCCCAGTCGGCGCGTTTGGGATTCTTGGCGTCGGTGGCGCCGACGCGCAGAAGCGGTTCGTTGGGTTTGACGGGGCGATTGAGCAGCGCCTCGCGGAACTCGGAACTGAGGATGATGCCGGTGCGCGGGGCCTTGATCCAGAACTCGCCGGGGTTGGCCAGTACCGCATTGGTACGGTCGACGAGGGCCTTGCGTTCGCGCACTTTGAATTCGAGCGTCACCTCGGCGGTGACTTTCTGGAAAATGTGATCGAGGTTGGCGCCGTCCAGCTTGCTGAAGTGCTTGGCCGTGCGGTCGGCGAACTCGATTTCGCGGTTCAGCTTTTCCAGACGTTCGGCAAGGTTCAGGTCGAACATGCGAATCAGGGGATCGCCCTGGCGCACCTCGCTGCCGGAAGCGAGGGCGACCTTGATCTCCTTGATGTGGCCTTCCGCGGTAGCGAACACCCAGGAGCGGTCCACGGGCAGCAGCTGCCCCTGGGCGTCCATCTTGAGCGGATAGGGCACGAATATCAACGCCGCGATGAGTGCGCCGACGGCCAGGCCAATGCCGATGCCGATGGCGCGGGCCTTGCCGCCCAGGCCTTCCTGCAACTTCGCGACGGGCAGCCAAAGAAAGCGGAAGGGGATCCGGCGATATTCAGCGGAGTTATAAAGAGCGCTGGTCGCGTGCCGGCCAATGACTTCGAGGCGGGCGACCGTCTGGTCCGGATTCTCCGTGGTCTCGAACGCCTCCATCATGATGGCGGAGCGCGCCTTCTTTTTCTTCTCTTTTTCGCGCTCGTCCTCAAGCGGCATGACTACAAGCAATTTGCTATTACTTTCGGCGAGGTAGGCGTCGAGGGCTTTGAGAACCGCAGGGGGCAGCGTGTCGTCCTTGGCGCCGGTGTGGACGAGTTTTTCGCCCCAGTTGATGACCGAGTCAAACAACGCGCGCATCAGCTGGACGAGATTGGATCGCTTTTCGACCACGTCGGCGCCGCTGATCGCCGTCACCTCGGGGCGTTGGCCGTAGCGGATGGCGACGCTGACGCGGTCGCATTCGACGAGACGACGGCCTTCATTGGCGACGATATAGGACACTTCCGTGGGATTGAGGCTGGCGTGAACCTGGCGCGCGAAGGTTTCCAGTTGTTGCCAAACGGCTTGTTGGCCGACCATTTGGCGCAGTTGAAAGTTGCGTGTGTAGCCGGCGGCGAGGGCGGACATGCGGACCATGAATTGCAGGAAGCCGCGTTGGGAATCGGCGCCGCGATTGGGATCCTGCCAGATTTCGACGATGCCGGCGACTTGTTTGTCGTAAAGAATGGGCGCGAGCAGGATGACGTGGTCGGTGGGGTTGCCGGGCGCGACGGCGTTGCCCTCGGGTTCGCCCAGGCTGCTATGGGGCGGGAAAAGTCCGGGCTGCGCCTTCATGGCGGCTTGCCGCAATAATTCATCGTGCATGAGGCGGGTCGACTCGCCGCGGTCGAGACCGACTTGCCGCATGTTGATCTGGTACTGAAGCTGCAAGTTGCCCTGGGGCGTGCGCAGCCAAACCGCGCCGGCCGGGGCGGCCAGCGCCGTGAGCAGACGCTGAAGAAACTCGCCATAGTATTCCGGCGGCGACAGTTCCGCTTCGGATAACTGGGCGATTTCCTCGGCGAGACGGTTAATCTGCCGTCGGGCCTGTTCTACCTGGCTTTGATCGACGGATTGGGATTGGTCCAAGGCAAACCTCGACGAGATGGGCGCAAGGGGAAAGTCCTTCCCTACATGGTAACGAAGGAACCCTCCAGCGCATACGTCGATTTGCGCCGCGTACTTTTAATCCGGGTATGATTTTGAAATTGCGCGGATAGAGCAAGATGGGTAAAAAGCCCAGGGACGGCCGTCCCTGAGCTTTCCGCGCTCTTCCTTAATACCGCCATTCCAGTCCGAAGTTCATGCCCTGCGCCCAATAGTCGGTCGTTTGCATCGGCACCCGCGGCAGGCGCGGTCCGGGCGGGGGATTGGGGCCTCCGATGATCAGGTTAGGTACAAGGAACGGGTTCACGCGCCGGTCTACCTGATCGCCGGGCCGAAGCACGCTGCTCCAATAGATGAAGTCATACCCGACGTGCGCCCGCAAGTTGTCGGTGATTTGATATCCGACCTTGATGCCCACTTCCGGAATCACGGTAAAGCGGTTCTGGGAGGTCAGGCCGATGTTCGTCGGCGACGCGAGCAGTCCGCCCACAAACGTCTGGCGCTCACCGGTCAAACGCGTAATGACCTGGCCGCCGTCCACAATGACCGTCTGGTGCGTGTTGCCCAACGCGATGCGCGTCCTGCCCTGCACGAACCAGCGGTTCTTACGATATTCGCCGCGAATTCCGACATACCCGCCGTTAAACTGATTCTCCGTGCGGAAGCGGTCAAAAACGAAGATTCGATTGCCGGGGTCGAGATTGTTCGTGCCCGCGACCGCCTGCGCCGAGACGATGTCTTCGGTGATGAAGAGGCCTTCGTCGAGGTCCATATGTTTGAAGCCGACCAGGCCTTCCACGTTCCAGCACAGGTCCGAGCAAAGACATTTGCGAATTCCGAGATCCCAGCCCGACAAGGAACTTGGCGCTTCCACGGAAACCGTGCCGCGCAACTTGAAGACGTCGCCCATGGCGATCCCGGGCGTCGATACCAACTCCCGCGATTCTTGACCGCTTAGCGCGTTGATGAACGGTCGTGTCAGCACGGGGAACTGGTCGGTATTGGCGCTGAAGCGGTTGGATCGTTGCGACAGAAAGAAATAGTCGGCGTCCAGCGCGAGATCGCCGCAATCCCCCAACCAGTAGACCACGCTGAAACGGGCGCCGGATTGCAGGCGGGCGCTTTGTTGGCCGCCGTAAATCACGGTCCCGATCCCAGCGGGAGGCAACGATCCTTGTCCGCCGAATATGTCCTGGGCCGACATCGGCGGCGCGCCATTGCGAAACTGCGGCGTCGTGGGGGAATCGGTCGAAACCAACGGCGGAAAATTGCTGCCCTTGGTCCACCACAGCAGGTATTCCCCCTCCACGCTCAGCCGGTGCGGCGGTTGATACATCTCGTCCGCCGGCACCAGCCAGTCTGCGACCCGATAATAGGAGCCGTTCATTTCGCCGATCACCGCGCCCCAGGGCAACCCGGTCCAAGGATTGAGTCGGACGGGGGGCGGCGCGGGGAACGCGGCGGGTGCGGGATCGATCGTCTCGGCCGGACCGACCTCTTCGGCACTCGTCGACGCGATCGACGACGGCGGGTCCCTGTCGATGGTCCATCCCGTGTCCGCAGGCGGCGGCAGGGCAGCCTTCTTGACATCCGTACCCAGGGTCGAGGGCCAATACTCTGGGGGCAACCGGAATTCCTCGGGACTTTGCCCGCGGACCTTCCGGAAAGCACTGGAATGTTGAGCCGCCCCTTGGAACTCGGCAGGTCGGGCCGGCGCCACCATCGGCCGTCCCAACCACACCGCGGGACGGGATGTTCCCTGGGCCGCGACCGGCGACTTCGATTCCGTCTTACGCCAGGCGGCTTCCTCCGCGGAGACCGCCGCACATCCAAGCGCTACGCTTATCCCGATCGCGCGTATCCAATCCATGGCACCACCTCGACAAGATGGAAGATTTAGTTTGCAACTATAAGCAACGAAATGGGTTGCGATCATACCGGCGCAATCGGCGCCGGCGTCACATTCCCGTATTCGGGCGCATCCGTTTCAGGCATGCATCTGATTTCGACCGGAAAGGTCGGCAAACAGGAAACAATCGGAAAGGAAGAAAAGACAGCACTACCAGAGAGGATGGAACAACCTTCAATCCCAACTCAATTCGCCTATTTCCTCTGAGTTGACAGGCCGCGACGATTGGCCTTTTCGCAATTCGAGGCCCCCGCTACAGTCCCATCCGATTGAACGGACCACGGGGCGACCCGCATTTGCCCCCAAGCCCTATTCGTTTTTCGCCAGGGGGGTCCAGCGAAGAAACGACCACCCGGCCCCTTCGGCGTGGCAGGAATCGTCACTGGAGGATGAAAAATATGTTTCGACGGTGTTACCCGTTATTCGCGGTATTCGTCGCGCTTGGCGTATGGACGGCCCTGGATGGCGAATCCCAGGCCACTCCAAT